>ERZ1032675.1-NODE-1-length-74749-cov-5.422725_pt1 | contig 74749 bp, 69 predicted proteins | sample MGYA00516694_ERZ1032675 | MGnify/ENA primary metagenome ERZ1032675 (study PRJEB33719, sample SAMN04261600) | wastewater metagenome | biome: rural village; feature: latrine urine exit; material: soil | place: El Salvador | collected 2013-01-14 ...
GCCACCCCCTCCAAGCCAAAGCCTCCCCCCAAGCGGGTAGAGAGAAAGATAGACTTTCCGGCCGATGAATATGCCTCTTTGCAGAAGACGGGCACGGCAGCCATCAGCGGACGCTTGAGCCTGTCTCGCGCCGGTGGCAACGTTCCCGGTGCGAACGAAGGCATCTCGGTGGCGCCGGTAACCAGCTACTCCGCCGAGGCGGCCGAACAGGCGCTGGCCGGTCGTGCGGTTACCGCTGCCGATCCAAGAGCGCAGGCCTATACCCATAACACCCGCACCAATAGCGATGGCTACTTCGTGCTACGCAACCTGCCCAGCGGCACCTTCTATGTCCTGGGCAGCATGATCGATCCGGACACCAGCAAGCGCCGCGTCGCGATTCAGCAGATCTCGCTAAGCAAGGGACAGAAGAAAGAAGTGCAGCTTAGCCCTTAGGCCAAACCAGACCGACCCGCCCCTTACCAGCCCAGTGCCTGCTTGACGAAGGGAATCGTCAGCCGCCGCTGTGCCGACAGCGAGGCGCTATCAAGAGTAGCCAGGCACTCGAACAGGGCATCAAGGCGGCGCGGCCCGCGATGCAGAATATAGCGGGCCACGTCGTCACTCAGCAGCATGCCGCGCACTCTGGCGCGCAGCTGCAAGGCCCCAAGACGCTCCGCATCATCCAGTCCGTGCACTTGAAAGGTCATGCCCCAGCTCAAGCGCGAGGCCAGATCGGGCAGCTCCACCGCCAGCTGTCGTGGAGGTGCGGCGGCGGCCATCACCAGACGCTTGCCGCTATCGCGCAGGCGATTAAAGGCATGAAACAGCCCTTCCTCCCAGCGTTTCCGTCCCACCACAGTTTCCAGATCATCGATGGCCACCAGATCCAGGCGTTCGATGTCCTCAAGCATCAGCGGAGGAAAGTGCCCCAGTTCCTCCAGCGGTAAATACAGCGCGCGACGCTCTCGATCGGAAGCCTCATGACAGGCTGCCTGCAACAGGTGGCTGCGCCCGGTACCTTCGGCACCCCATAGATAGATGAAAAGCTCGCCGTCATCATCCAGCTGATGGACGAGCTGCTCCACCAGAGCGGCATTGGGTCCGAAGTAGAAGTTGCTGAAGGTGGCTTCATCGCGCATTCCCACCCCCAGCGGCAGCTGCGCCGGTGGTCGGCTCATGATGATTTTTCCTCGATGGGATTTTCCGGCGTGTCCGTCGAAACAACGCTGCCGTCGACACCTGCAATTGTTCCCGCTTCATCACCCTCTGACATCGCGGCGTCCTGATAAAGGCTGCTTTGCTTGTAGTAAGCATGCAGATAGCGCAGCACCACCATGATCATGGCGGCCACCGGCAGCGCCAGCAAGACGCCGGTAAAGCCGAACAGCTGGCCACCGGCCAGTACGGCGAAGATCACCGCTACCGGATGCAGGCCGATCTTGTCACCAAGCAGCTTGGGCTGAAGCACGACGCTCTCGGCAACCTGACCAAAACCGAACACGCCCGCGACCGCCAGCAGCATCAGCCAGCTGTCGAACTGAAAGAACGCTACCAGCCCGGCCACCGAGATGCCGACGATGACGCCCAGATAGGGCACGATGCTGGCAAGACCGGACAGCAGACCGATCAACAGACCAAGCTTTACTCCAAGCAGGGTCAGACCAATGGCATAGATCACCCCGAGGCACAGCATCACGATCAGCTGGCCACGCAGGAAGGCCGACAGCACCTCGTCGCATTCTTTTCCGAGCTTCTGCGCAGTGGGCTTCCAGGGCAGCGGAAACAGGTTGAGCAGCTTGGCCACCAGATGGTCCCAGTCGAGCAGCAGATAGAAGGTCACTACCGGAATCAGGGCGATGCTGCCAAGCCAGGCCACCAGCGCCAGACCAGACTTTGAAACCTGGGCCAGCAGGGTCGCGGCAATCGAGCCGGTTTCCTTGAGATTGCCCATCACCGTCTCACGCAGCTTGTCGAAGTCGGTGCTGAGATCAACGCCGATCAGCTCCTGCACCCTGGGCAGCAGGGTATTCTGCACCCAGGTGAAAGCGGCCGGCATCAGCTCGATCAGCTGAGCTATCTGGCGGCCGAGAATGGGAATGACCAGCAGCAGCACCAGTATCAGCAACAGCGCGAGCACCGTGAACACCACCGTGACCGCCAGCCGCCTGGACAGCCCCCAGGCCTCGAGACGATCGGCCAGCGGATCGCCCAGGTAGGCCAGCACCATGCTGACAAAAAACGGCATCAGCACGGGCTCGATGCTGATCAGAAACCATAGCAATAACGCGCCCAGTGCGATTGCTACCCAGCCTTGTCGCTGCATTACCTCACTCCCTGTGTGATGGCCGGCTCGGCAATGCGAGCCGCTGGCTGTGATGCTACAATTCTCGCCCGATCTTGCCCACCGTGACGCACCGCGACACGCCGGGACGTCACTCCGACCGCAACGTTCAGACAGGACAGGCCATGACCGACTCCACCCATTCCTCGAGCGGCACTTCGCTCAGCTACAAGGACGCAGGCGTCGATATCGATGCCGGCAATGCTCTGGTCGAGCGTATCAAGGGCGTGGCCAAGAGCACCTCGCGCCCCGAAGTGCTTGGTGGCCTCGGCGGCTTCGGCGCCCTGTGCGAGCTGCCCAGCGGCTATCGCGAGCCGGTGCTGGTCACCGGCACCGATGGCGTCGGCACCAAGCTGCGCCTGGCCATGGATCTTGCTCGACACGACACCATCGGCATCGATCTGGTGGCCATGTGCGTCAACGATCTGGTGGTCGCCGGCGCCGAGCCGCTGCTGTTCCTCGACTACTATGCCACGGGCAAGCTGGATGTGGACATGGCCGCCGACGTGGTGACCGGCATCGGCCACGGCTGCCGGCTGGCCGGCTGCGCCCTGGTGGGCGGTGAAACCGCTGAAATGCCGGGCATGTACGAGGGCAACGACTATGACCTCGCCGGTTTCTGCGTCGGCGTGGTCGAAAAAAGCGAGATTCTCGATGGCAGCCGGGTTGCCGCCGGCGACGTGCTGCTGGGCATGGCCTCCTCTGGCCCGCACTCCAACGGCTACTCGCTGATTCGCAAGATTCTGGAAATCAGCGGTGCCTCGCTGGATATGGCCATTGACGGCGGCTCGCTGGGCGACGCCCTGCTCGCCCCGACCCGCATCTACGTTAAGCCGCTGCTGTCGCTGCTTCGCGAGAGTGATATTCCGGTGCATGCGCTGTCGCATATCACCGGCGGCGGCCTGCTCGAGAACCTGCCCCGCGTGCTGCCGGAAGGCACCGTCGCGCGCATCGACACCGCGAGCTGGCAGCGTCCGGCCATCTTCGACTGGCTGCAGCAGCAGGGCAATGTCGATGAACACGAAATGCATCGGGTGCTCAACTGCGGTATCGGCATGGTGATCGTGGTGCCGGCAGACAGGTCCGACGAGGCTCGAGCTCACCTGCAGGCGCTGGGCGAGACCGTCTACCGCATCGGCGAGATAGTCGCCGCCGACGCCAATCAGCAAGGTGATCAAGAGCGGGTCCTGCTGGAGAACCTGACGCCATGAGCGATGACTATCATGGCAGCATCACTCAGCAGGACTTCGAGGCGGCGCCCACCGAGCCGCGCCGCGTGGTGGTGCTGATTTCCGGCAGCGGCACCAACCTCCAGGCATTGATTGACGCTCAGCAGCATGATGAGCTTGGCGGCGAGATCGTCGCGGTGATCTCCAACCAGCCGGAGGCCATGGGCCTGCAACGCGCCCGGGACGCCGGCATCGACGCCGTGGTTCTGCCGCATCGCGAGTACGATAGCCGCGACGCCTTCGATGGTGCCCTGATCAAGGTGATCGAGCGCCACGAGCCGGACCTTGTCGTGCTGGCCGGCTTCATGCGTATTCTGACGCCGCGCTTCGTGCAGCGCTTCCTAGGGCGCCTGATCAACATCCACCCCTCGCTGCTGCCGGCCTATCAAGGGCTTCACACCCACGCCCGCGCCTTGGCCGACGGCGTGAAGGAGCACGGCTGCAGCGTGCACTTCGTCACCGAAGAGCTCGACGGTGGCCCGACCATCATTCAGGCCGTGGTCAATGTCAGCGCCCAGGACAATGAGGACAGCCTCAAGGCCCGGGTACTGGCCCGGGAACACCTGATCTTCCCCATTGCGGTGCGCTGGCTGCTGGAAGGTCGCGTGAAGCTCGAAGGCGACCTCGCCACCATCGACGGCACCGCGCTACCGGACACCGGCATGCGGCTCTCCCACGAGGACGCCGCCGAAGAGTTGGATGAGGACAGCGAGCTGTAAGCCGTAAGTTTCAAGCCGTAAACACCCCTGCCAGCGAGCTGCCAGTTGGGGTGTTTTTACTTACTGCTTAATAGCTTAACGACTTTCCTCTCCCGGCGGCCGGGCCAGGTGCTAGGTCCTTGGCAGGGTCACGCCGCGCTGGCCCATGTACTTGCCGTTGCGGTCCTTGTAGGAGACGTCACAGATCTCGTCAGACTCCAGAAACAGCATCTGGGCCACGCCTTCGTTGGCGTAGATCTTGGCCGGCAGATTGGTGGTGTTGGAGAACTCCAGGGTGACGTGCCCTTCCCACTCCGGCTCCAGCGGCGTGACGTTGACGATGATGCCGCAGCGCGCATAGGTCGACTTGCCAAGACAGATCGTCAGTACGCTGCGCGGGATGCGGAAATATTCCACGGTGCGCGCAAGCACGAAGGAGTTGGGGGGTATCACGCAGACGTCGCCCTTGATATCGACAAAGCTCTTGTCATCGAAGGCCTTGGGGTCAACCACCGCCGAATGGATATTGGTGAACACCTTGAACTCGTCGGCGCAGCGCACATCGTAGCCGTAGCTGGACGTTCCGTAGGAGATCACCCGCCGGTCGTTCTCGTAGCGAACCTGGTCGCGCTCGAAGGGCTCGATCATGCCGTGCTGCTCGGCCATGCGGCGGATCCAGTGGTCGGATTTAATGCTCATGAGTCGTCCTGATAGGGCATAGAAGTGAAAACGCTGGCGCCTTGGCGCCGGGATCGGGCTCCAGGGTCAGTCGCTGAACGAAATCGTCGGCCCCTCATTGCGGGTCTCGGCCAGCTTGTCGGCGACCTTGCGCGCCATCTCTCGGAATGTCGCCGCAACCTCGCCATCCGGCTCGGCAACGACGCTCGGCTTGCCGCCATCGACCTGCTCACGAATCGACATCGTCAAGGGCAGACGACCCAGCACTTCGGTATCATACTCACCGGCGATCAACTCGCCGCCGCCCTCGCCGAAGATCGGCTCGCTGTGTCCGCAGTTGGAGCAGACATGCAGGCTCATGTTTTCGACGACGCCAAACACCGGCACGTTGACCTTGCGGAACATCTCGATGCCCTTGCGCGCGTCAAGCAGCGCAATGTCCTGAGGCGTGGTGACGATCACTGCTCCGCTGACCGGCACCTTCTGGGCCAGAGTCAGCTGAATGTCGCCGGTACCCGGTGGCATGTCGATAAACAGCACGTCGAGATCCTGCCACTCGGTCTGGGCCAGCATCTGCTGGAAGGCGCCGGCGATCATCGGGCCGCGCCACACCATGGGTTCCCGCGTATCGATCATGAAGGCCATGGACATGGCCTGCAGGCCATGGGCTTCCAGCGGCAGCATGCTGTTTTCAGCAGCGCCCGGCTTCGGGCGTGCACCCTCCTTGACTCCCAGCATCCGCGCCTGGCTCGGCCCGTGGATATCCGCATCCAGAATGCCAACCCGGTAGCCTTCTGCCGCCATGGCTAGCGCCAGATTGACCGAGACGGTGGACTTGCCCACACCGCCCTTGCCCGATGCCACGGCAACAATATGCTTGACCCCTTCGACCACGACAGACTCCTTAACTATTGGGGATGATCGCTCGGCGTTCTTCGATGAGTCAGTATACCTGTCCGAGGCAAGTATGGGCGATAGCAGGCTGTGCGCGTGCCTGCTGGCGCCTGCCGTGGAGTCGAAAAAAAACGCCTTCCCGAAGGAAGGCGCTGTATTTCCGAGCCTGATGGCTAAGCTCAGGGCCCGGGCTTTGCAGTTGGCCAATATCAGGCTGACTTGACCTCGATGTGCCGCCGGCGATGAGTTTCGCGCTTGGGCAGCATCAGGCTCAATACGCCGTTGCTGATCTTCGCCTCGATCCCATCGGTGTCGATTTCCTGACTCAAGGTGAAGCGGCGCGCATAGCGATCCCCGTGAACTTCCGCGTAGGACGCCTTGACGCCCTCCGGCATGTCGAAGCCGATATCGCCCTCGATACTCAGCACCTGGTTGTCCACTTCGATATGCAAGGCTTCCTGAGTGACACCGGGCATGTCGGCGATCACATGCAGGGCATCATCGCGCTCGAAGATATCCACCGCCGGCACCAGGCTACGGCGCGTCTCCTGCCGGGTCGCCACTTCACGCTGTTTGTCATTGGCCTTTTGAGTCACGTCTTTTTTCATCGCTCAATTCCTCCCTAATCTCCCTGATTCGCATCGCTCTCGCCCTTTCAGGCTGTCTTGATCTCGACTCGCCGGGGCTTCACTTCCTCCCGCTTGGGCAGGCGAATCTCGACCAGCCCATTGGCTACGCGAGCCCCAGCGCGTTCGGTATCGACGCCTTCCGGCAGGGTGATCGAGCGTGAGAACTCGCCGCTGAACCGTTCCTGGCGATAATAGGAATGTCCTGCGGCCTCGTCGGCCACTGCCGGCTCGCGCTTGCCTTTCAGGGTGAGGACGTTGTCCTGGACGCTTATCTCGATGTCCTGCTCACCAAGCCCCGGCGCGAACACATAGACCAGAAAGGCATCGTCTGTGCGCCCCATATTGAGCATGGGAAAGGTTCCACGCGGCATGGAGCGAATATCCGAGGTGGCAGCAGGAAAAAACTCGTCCATGACCTGTCGGAACCAGTCGACATCCGCAGCTCTGGGGCTATTAAAACGCCAAAGATCTCCAAACATGATCGAAACACCTCCTTTGAACAAGTCAGCGATCATCGATATGCCGATGTGCGAGACCGTCTGCCGCAGGCTTCATTATCCGGCTAACCAGCCCCGCTAACACAATATGTCGGGACTGTCGATGGATTTTCAAGTGCTGGAGCAGAACACAGACAAAAAAGCGCGCCACAAGGGGCGCGCTTGTCATTATGTCCAGCGGGAATTAATGTCAGGCGCTGTGTATCTCAGCCTGCTCTGATTCCGTATCCTGCTGATCACTTTCACTGCTCTTGGCTTCATCTTCTTCAGCGCTTTGCTCTGAAGCCTTTTTAGCTTCTTCAAACACCTCGGCAGCGTCTTGAGACTCGTCGGCCGTTGCGTCGGTATCTTGCGACTCGGTGGTGGCGTTGGAGTCTTTTGACTCATCAGCAGCGGCATCGGAACTCCTTGCTTCTGCAGCGGCATTAGCATCCTCCGAATCAGCAGCTGCATCTGAGTCTTGTGACTCGGTAGCCGCGCTGGAATCCTTTGGCTTGTCAGCAGCGTCGGCACTCTCAGGCTCAGAAGTCGCATCGGTTGCCTTGGTCTCGTCCTGCTGCGTTGCGCTGTCTTCCTTATCATCGGCGGCTGGAGACTGCGAGGTAGCGGACATCCTGGTCTGACCCTCATCGTCCTGAGTCTTGTCCGCTTGCGCGCTATCCTTCTGGGCTTCGTCTGCTTGAGCTTCTTCGTCGCTGCCCGCGCCTACTTTCTGGTCAAGCTGGTCAAGCTCGCGCCGCCAGCTGTCCAGATCCTGCTGCAGGCTTTCGAGCTGAGCCTCTCGAGAATCAACGGCTGAGTCCAGCCTGTCGAGTTTTTCACGACCGCTTGACAGATTTTCCTCGAGCTTTTCAAGGGCATCACGAGACTCTTCACGCTGTTTCTCGAGCGTCGCCAGAGCGTTACGAGCGCTCTTTTCCTGCTCCTTCAGTTCGTCAATCTGGCTCTTGTATCCGGCAACCTCCTCTTCCAGCGACTTGCGCTCTTGGTCGGCCTGACTACGGGCCTCTTCGGCCTGATTACGAGACTCCAGTGCCTCGTCACGAGACTCTTCAGCAGCTTTCAGCTCAGCTTGGACTTCATCTCTGGCCTTCTCAGCCTCCTCGCGATCTTCTTTAGCTGCTTCCAGCGCACTCTGGACTTCAGTTTTGGTTTTCTCGGCCTTGTCACGGGCCTCCTCGGCAGCTTTCAATGCATTCTGGGCTTCACTTTCGGCCTTCTCGGCCTCGTCGGCCTGCTTGCGCGCCAGCTCAAGCGCCGACTGAGCATCGGCAAGGCGTGCTTCAGCGGCATCCGCTTCGCTGCTGACCGCATCGAGCCGTTGCTGAGCATCTTCCAGTTCGCCGGACGCTTCGCTCTTTTTGGAGATAAAGCGCTCCACATCAGCCTGGGCGGCCTGCTGCTGCTGCTTCAGTTCGCTGATGTTTTCTTCGAGATTCTTTATCTCGACCTGAGCACTTTCCAGCTCTGCCAACCGGCTGCTCATCGCACGGCGCTCGGACTGCACCGACTCCAGGCGCGACTGCAATGACTTGCGCGCCTCACTGTTCGAGCTGACACTGGACTGAGCAATTATCGCCCAGATCACAGCGCCGACGGTTACCGCGCTCAACCCCTTGACGCGGTTATCCTTGAAGAGTTCTCGCATCGAGCTATCGGCCATTTGGTTGTTCTCCTCGTTGCCTATGTCATCGATCCGCATCACGGATCAGCACCTATGTGAGCATACACGGCTTGGCGGTAACGGGAATCCCCTGTGCCGTTGAAGATAATGATCGACAGCTTTCATTGACGTCAGGGGGCGCATGCAGCCTATCATGCCCCACCTTTCGTTACCGTCTAGCCATCGCCATGCGCGTCGACTTGAAGTCTCTTGTGTCTCACATCAAGCTTTTTGCCCCTCAGGTGCTGCGCTTCACCTGGCGCGTGATTGGCATGTTCCTGAGCAATCGCGGCATCCTGCTGGCCGGTGGGGTTGGCTACAACATCCTGCTGTCCATCATTCCGCTGTTTGCCCTGCTTGTAGTCCTGTTGGCCGGCATCGTTGATGAGAGCCAGCTGTTCACGGTGCTTTCCATTCAAGTCAGACACCTCGCCCCTGCTCATGCCGAGGTAGTATTGCAGGCGGTTCGCTCGCTGCTGGAATCCAGAGATGCCATCGGCGCCCTGGGTGTTCCAGTACTGCTGATCTTCAGCTCATTCGCCTTTCGCAACCTGGAAGACGCGCTGGCAATCATCTTTCGTGCGCCGGATTCCAAGGCCAAGCGCTCCGCTTGGGTGTCGGTGCTGATGCCTTACGGCTTCATGCTGGTGCTGGGTGCCGGCCTGATGGCTCTGGCGCTGGTGGTCAGTCTATTCAGCGGCATCAACACGCTATGGATGATCTTTTTCGGCCGCGAGCTGCCACTGGCCAGTCTCTCGGGAACGATGCTCAACCTGACCAGCTTTATCGGGGTCTTTCTGCTGTTCAGCGCCATCTACAAGGTGATGCCGGTGGTGCGCATCGCCGTGCGTCGCGCGCTGGTCGGCGGCTTTGTGGCCGCGCTGCTGTGGGAAGGGGTCAGGCTGCTGCTGGTCGCCTATTTCGCGAACCTGTCCTACGTCAACGCCGTCTATGGCTCGCTTGCCACCCTGATCGTTATGCTACTGTCGCTGGAGGTGGGCGCCATCATCCTGCTGCTTGGCGCTCAGGTCATCGCCGAGCTGGAGCGCAACGCCAGACTCGGCATCCCCTGGCATCAGGACTCTCGCAAGCTGATGGCGCCTGCCCCATGACGACGGCTACCTTGACTTTGCAGCGATGGCCCGCAGCTTGGTCCGAATAAAGTCACTGTGTCTCAGGTGCAGAAGCTCCGCCAGGTAGCGGATACGATGCTCCTCCAGCGGATCAAGCTCACCATCCGCGTAGGCCAGGCGCCACATCGACTCCAACAGGGAAAGGCGTTGCTGCTCGGTATAGTGCTCGTTGAGCAGCGACACGAACCGATAGTGATCCACCGAATCTTCGACTTCCTGTTCGGCCAGGGTCATCAGCTCCTCGACCGTGCTATCGGATAGCTTGTAGCGCGCGCTGAGCGTTTCCCGCAACATCGCAAGTTCGACGCCGTCACGGCGATAGTCCGCGCGCATGACTTCGCAAAGCAAGGCTGCCGCTGCGACCTCCGGCGTGATGGCTGATTTGCTCGAAGTGGCGGCAGCGGAGTCGGTCAGGGCATGCTGAAAAAACTGCTGAATCGAGTCGAACATGAGAAATTGTCTGCAAGGAAATTCAGAGATTCGACAGTGTGCCAGCACCAGGGGTTCACCACACTAAAAAGTGGAAAGCCCGCTGGCCTCCATCAGCCGATAGCGCCAGCGCGCCCATTGGCTGACCTCGGCGGTAGACGACAGCGGCAGGCTGGTGCGTCGCGTCTCGCTGGAAAACCAGTGCCGCTCGAACAGCACGATGGCTTCCTCGATCGCCGCCGTGTACTGGTCTCCTACCAGCTCCACACTGGTTTCCAGATTCAGGTTATCCAGATTGCGCCGCGTGAAATTGGCCGATCCCAGGATCATCGCCGCCCGCGATGGCTCTGCTCCGGAAGGCATCGCGCCAGAGCCGATCGTCTCTCGATACAGCAGCAGTTTGCCATGGCATTGCTCGCCCTGGGTCAGACACCAGCGCACCTCGAGGCCAGCGTCAGCCAGCTCCGCAGCCACTGGGCGGTTGGGAATGCCGCTCTTCTGCATGCCAAAGGCTTCACGATTGGGGTCGAGCAATACCCGCACCGCAACCCCTCGTGCGCTGGCGGCCTTGAGCACCTCGATCAGGGGACGATGAGAGAAGTAGAACACCGCGATATCCAGCCGGTCGCCGATCCTGGCCTGCTTGATTCGGCTCAGCAGGGCATCGCGAATCGCCGCCTCGGTCAGGATGCGCAGGCTCGCATCCGCCGCGCCGTCCTTCGTCTCGCTGACCGTCACTCCTCTCGCCTGGACTGCCGATGCCTCGGGCCACTGATCTGAAAGCGACCAACCCGCAGATGGGGAGTCGGCACCGCCCGACCAGTTGACCAGCAAGCGCTCCGAGGCCAGCAGGTCCAGCGCCGCCTGGCCTGAAAAACGCAGCGCCACATTGTCGTGGCGGCTGCTGGCATCGTGAGGGTTGGCGCTGGTCACCAGCCCGGCCCAGCTGTCACCCTGATCCACGACCAGATTCTTGCGATGGTTGGCGCGAAAGTTGGCCATGCTCAGATAGCTGCGCAAAGTGACCTGTCCAGGCCCCAGCGGATTGGGCAGCCAGCCGCCGCCCTGCTCGTTGCCGAGCCGATTCAGCCCAAGATGCCACAAGCCGGACCACAGCGGGTTGGAAGCCCGTAGCCGAGAGAGATCGGTAATGACCAGCTCCACGCCGGCCTCGCGCAGTCGCGCCAGATGCTCCGGCATCAGTGCGCCGTAAAGCGTATTGATCGGGTCAGTGATGACCCGCGCCACCAGTTCGGGATGCTGGTGCTTTTGACGGATCAGCGCCTCGCTCAGCTCGCTGGACAGGGCACGCATGCCCTCGCCATCGGCGTTGCCGGCAAAGTCGTTGAACAGAAACATGTCCAGCACGATGAGGCGCTGAGCCTGGGCGATCATGCTCAGCGCCTCATCGAAGATCGCCTGGTGCTGATGGGCGCGTCCTTCGGCGTCATACCAGGTCTCATCGACCAGCAGCTGAACGTCACCGGCCTGACGCATCGGCCAGGCCACATCGACTCCCTCCGGCAGCGGTTTGTGGCGCTGCCACAGCCCCATGGCAAGCCAGGCCGCCACCAGTATCAGCGCCAGCAGCGACATGCGCACCCCCCGGCGGCGCCGGTCATGCCTGCTCCTTGGCTGGGCCATCGCGATTTTTCCTGATCAGGGCAGCAGGATAGTCGAGCCGGTAGTACGACGCTCGGCTAGCGCGCGCTGCGCCTCGCCCGCCTCGGCCAGCGGATAGCGCTGGGCGATGTCGATTTTCACCTGGCCGCTTTCCAGCATGGCGAACAGATCGCTGGCCATGGTCTCCAAGCGCTCCCGGGTGTCGGCGTAGCCGTTGAGGCTGGGACGCGTGACAAACAGCGAGCCCTTCTGGTTGAGAATGCCCAGGTTGACGCCTTCCACCGCGCCCGAGGCGTTGCCGAAGCTGACCATCAGGCTGCGCGGCTTGAGGCAGTCCAGAGAGGTCTCCCAGGTGTCCTTGCCCACCGAGTCATAGACCACATCGCACATGGCCCCGTCGGTGAGCTCGCGCACCCGCTCGACCACGTCCTCACGGCTGTAGTCGATGATTTCCCAGGCGCCATTGCTGCGCGCCAGCTCGGCTTTCTCCGACGAGCTGACGGTGCCGATCAGACGCACGCCCAGCGCCCGCGCCCACTGGCAGGCAATCGAGCCGACACCGCCAGCCGCGGCATGCCACAGGATGGTCTCGCCGCCCTTGAGCGGATAGGTCTGGCGCATCAGGTACTGGGTGGTCAGCCCCTTGAGCATGCAGGCCGCCGCCGTCTCGAAACTCACCGCGTCGGGCAGCAACACGAGCTTGTCGGCGGGCAGATTATGGTAATGCGCGTAGGCTCCCTGGGGACCTTGGGCGTAGGCTACCCGGTCGCCCTCACGCAGATGCGTCACGCCCTCGCCCACCGCATCGACCACGCCTGCACCTTCGGTACCCAGGCCGGAGGGCAGCGATGGCACGGGATACAGGCCGGTGCGCACGTAGATATCGATGAAGTTCAGGCCGATGGCCTCGTTCTTCACGCGCACCTCACCCGGGCCGGGATCAACCGGGCTCACGTCAACGAGCTCGAGAACTTCTGGGCCGCCGGTACGCGACAGCTGAATACGCTTGGACATGGTAAAACACCTCAAATGAAAGGCATGCAGGACGGCAACCAGTCAATCCTTCCTGGGATGCCGGGTCAAGGATAGAGGTATCACAGTGTGGTGGGGAAGCGCGCCAGGCCATCTACAAAGCGCTGCTTGTAGTCGTCGAACAGCTTGCGGTCGTGCTTGAAGCTCTGGGCCACGGCGGCGTCATCGACGCTCAGTGCCGGCTGCAGATCATCAAGCCCCTTGGCTGGGTGCCTAGCGCTCAGGCCGATACGCATGCCCTGCGGGTCCTGGAACCAGCGGGTGATACCGGCGTGACGAAGGCGATCCTCATCAGCCTGCATGGTGGCATCGACACGCAGCGGAGCGCGCACGGCAAGCTCCTTGATGAGCCGCATGCCCGGGGCAGCAACGACCTGAGTATCAAGGTCCGCCATCAGCACGGGCGTCATACCCTGACCGGCCTCGTCGAGCACCAGTAGCGCCAGGGCTACCGGTCGGGAGCCCTTGTCGACCAGCGCCAGCACGCGGGCAGCCTGCTGCTCGAACAGCACGCCAAGCACGCCGGCAAAGCGCAGCAATGGGGTCAAGCCCGCCTTGTCTCCATAGACCTCGGCGCACAGCCGCGCCAGGCAGGCCTCGCGCTGGCTCGGCTCATTGACCTGAATGACTCGCATCGCCCTGTTCTCCTGATCGTTTGCGGATAGCGGAAAAGCCGCAGAGCCTAGCACAGTCGGCGGACTGTCTTAATCGGAGAGGTAATACTCCACCGTAGAGACCACTCGAACCTGCTTGATCTGAGGATTGTTGGTATCCCGCGGCGAGATGCTGAACTGCCCCTGGGAGGCGCTGCGAATCTTGCCCAGCTGGCTGTCGGAGTCTTCGGCAAACTTCTCGGCCACTTCACGTGCCTTGCGAGTCGCCTCCTCGACCATCTCGGGCTTGACCTCATTGAGCCGGGTGAACAGATACTCGATCTGGGCCTCGTAGCTGCCGCCGGTGAAAACGATACCCTGCTTGCCTAGCGCCGAAAGCGATGGCATCAGCTCGCGCACCTTGTCGACATCAGCAGAGTAGACCGTCACCGTCTGCACCGCCGTGTAGCGAAACTGGCCGTCTTCTCGACTGGCATAGGGCTGGGCGGAGCGGTCGGTGATTGCCGGCGCGGAAATACCGACGTCGGTGCTCGGCACCCCGTGGTCTTCAAGGAAGGCGCGGATTCTGGCCGTGCTCTGGTCGATAGCGGCATAGAGGCGCTCCAGATCATTGCCGGCTTCGGTGAACTGAATCGGCCAGATCACGATATCGGCGGGATATTCACGCTCCGACAGCCCTTTCACCGTCACGACCCGGTCCATCCGCTTATAGTCGAGCGCGGCGTTGCCAAGCTGGTAGCCGAGGCCAATCAACCCCAGCAGCAGGCAACCACCAATGATCGCGGCGCTGATCGTCCCCGTTCGCTGCATCGTTTCCTTCTCCTTGACCATGTGGGCCATATCGTTTCATTTGACCATACTCGCCCGACCGGAAGATCACCAATGCCTGTTAAGGCTGAGCCGCAGGGGTCAACTTTCAGCCAGACGCTTTTTGACTGGCTCTCATCGACCGGCTCTCTTCAGCTAGACTGGGGCTATTACACAAAGCCACTGACCGAGGCGTTCACTCATGACAACCCCGCTGTCACAGCAACCCTGCGAAGCCTGCAGCATCGATGCCCCGCGAGTGACTCCGGAGGAGATTCGCGAGCTGCAAGACCACGTCCCCGAGTGGCAGATCGTCGAGCGCGATGGCATCATGCAGTTGGAGCGCTACTTCAGCTTTCGCAACTTTCGCCAGGCTCTCGCCTTTACCAACCGCGTGGGTGAACTGGCCGAAGATGCCGGACACCACCCAGCTCTGCTCACCGAGTGGGGCAAGGTCACAGTGACCTGGTGGTCGCACAAGATGAAGGGCCTGCATCGCAACGATTTCATTCTTGCCGCCAGAACCGACGAGGTAGCCACCTAAATGTTCGAACAGATTGAGCGGGTTCCCGGGGACGCCATTCTCGGGCTCATCCAGGCCTTCAAGAACGACACCAACCCCAACAAGGTCGATCTTGGCGTTGGCGTCTATCGTGATGCCATGGGCAATACGCCGGTGATGCGCGCAGTAAAGCAGGCTGAAGAGCTGCTGCTCAAGAACGAGACCACCAAGACCTATATCGACTCCCACGGCGACCCTCGCTTCGGACTGGCCGTGCTGCCGATGGTACTTGGCGAAAGGTCTCCGGTACTCGAGGCCAAGCGTGCCAGCGCCACCCAGTCTCCCGGCGGCACCGGCGCACTGCGCCTGGCAGCGGACTTCATTGCCACTCATCTGCCCGGCAAGGGCATCTGGGTCAGCGATCCCACCTGGCCAAACCACCACGGTATCTTTCCCGCCGCCGGCATCGCGCTGCATAAGTACCCCTACGTCGACGCTGATAACCGCCTCGACTTCGACGGCATGCTGGCCGCGCTGAAGCAGATTCCCGAGGGCGATGTGGTGGTGCTGCACGCCTGCTGCCACAACCCCACCGGCTTCGACCTGTCCCGCGAGCAGTGGCAGCAGGTGCTGGAGGTGCTGCGCGAGCGCACCTTGCTGCCGCTGATCGACTTCGCCTATCAGGGCTTCGGCGAGGGTCTCGACGAAGACGCCTATGCCGTGCGCCTGCTGGCGGAAAATCTCGACGAGGTGATCATCACCAGCTCCTGCTCCAAGAACTTCGGCATCTATTGCGAGCGCACCGGCTGCTTGATCATGGTGGCCAAGAACGCCGAGCAGATGCAAAACGTGCGCTCCCAGGTGGCCATCGTGGCCCGGGAGAACTACTCCAACCCGCCGGCCCACGGTGGGGCCATCGTCGCCACGATCCTGCACTCGGCCGAGCTTTCTGCCATGTGGCGCGAAGAGCTGACCGAGATGCGTGATCGCATCAACACCCTGCGCCGTGATTTCGTCGAGGCGCTCAAGCCCTTCGGCCTGGACGCCCGCTTCGCCCACGTGGCTGAGCAACGCGGCATGTTCTCCTACACCGGGCTGAGCCCCGAGCAGGTCGACCGGCTGCGCGACGAGTTTGGCATCTACATGGTGCGCTCGGGTCGCGCCAACGTGGCCGGGTTCTCCCGCGAAAACCTGCCTTATCTGGCCAAGGCGTTTGCCGCGGTCAGCTGATTATCATCGTGTCGTCCAGCCAAAACGCTCGGGTTCTGCCCGGGCGTTTTCTTTTCGGATAGAATGCCGCCCCTGATTCCAGATTGCCGCATCTGTTGCCTCCGAGGCCCTGGACGCCGTGTGGCGTTCGTGGAATGGCCAGACTTGACCAAGCAGTCAATTTTCCATCAGGCTGGCCTGAGGCCTTATGCCAAAAACTCAATAATCAAGAGGCTCCCCCATGGCGACTCCCCCCGTGCACTACCCCTGGTACAAGAAGGAAGACACCGACGCCTTCTTTGCGCTGTTCCAGAACAACATTGCCAACTTCGTCATCATTGCCTTGAGCATGCTCGGCATGGGCTTTCCGGCCAGCATCGTCTACGGCCAGGTACTGCCGGGTGCCGCCGTGGCGGTCATGGTGGGCAACTTCTACTACGCCTGGAGCGCGACACGCCTGGCCCGGCGCGAGCGGCGCAGCGATGTCACGGCGCTGTCCTACGGCATTTCCACGCCGGTGATGTTCGTGTTCCTGTTCGGCGTGCTGCTGCCCGCCAAGCAGCTCACCGGCGATGCCGAGCTTGCCTGGAAGATTGCCGTCGCCGCCTGTTTTCTCAGCGGCGCCATCGAGGTTCTTATCAGCCTGGTGGGACGCTGGGCACAGCATCACCTGCCGCGTGCCGCCATGCTCGGCGCGGTGGCCGGCGTGGCGCTGACCTTCATTGCCGGCGAGATGCTGTTCAAGACGCTAGAGATGCCCATCATCGGCCTGCTGGTGCTGGCCATTATCCTGGTCGGCCTGCTGGCCCGGGTGAGCATGCCGTTTCGCCTGCCGACATCGCTGTTTGCCATCGTCATCGGCACCGCGCTGGCCTACCTGATCGGCGACGCCGAGGGCGCCCGCTTCAGCGATGCCTTCGCCTACCTGGGCTTCTATCCACTGATACCCAACCTGGCCTGGTTCGAGGGCCTGGGGCTGCTGTTTACCGGCATGCTGGCGATTCTCACCGTGGTGCTGCCGATCACTCTGTACAACGCCATCGAGACCATGAACAACGTCGAGGCCATGGCCGCCGCCGGCGACGCCTATGACGTGCGCGAGTGTCAGGCGGTGGACGGCGTGGGCACCATGCTCGGTGCGCTGTTCGGCGGCGCCTTTCCCACCACGGTGTATATCGCCACCGTCGGCGCCAAGTGGATGGGCGCCGGTCGCGGCTACAGCCTGCTCAACGGCGCCGTCTATGGGCTGGCTACCATGTTCGGGCTGATCGCCATGCTTGCCGCGCTGATTCCGGTAGCGGTGGTGGCCCCGATTCTGGTATTCGTCGGTATCTCGATGATCGCCACGGCCTTTCAGACCAACGACCAGCGCTACTATCCGGCGGTGGCGCTGGCCATGCTGCCCTACTTCGCCAACTACCTGATGACGCGTTTCAATCGTGGGGCCGGAGAGGTGGTCGCCGATATCTCGGGGGCCATCGTGGCCATGGGCCAGGGGGCGATGTTCATGGCCATCTTCCTCGGCGCCATCAGCGTGTCGGTGATCGACCGCGAGTTCCACAAGGCGGCCATTTTCGCCGTTATCGCCGCAGCATTCTCTTTCGTTGGCCTGATGCATGCGCCCAGCCTTGGCATCAATGCCGCTCAGGACTTCAGTATTGGCTACCTGGGCATGGCGGCGCTGTTCGTGTTCTTTGCCTGGCAGGAACAGCGACAGGCGCAGCAGTCCCAAGTCAACACCCAGACGCTCCGCTAGTCTTTGCAACAAAGCTTGGCGGCATGATTAGCAACATATTCAGCAGAAAGGCCTTGCCGGAATCCCCGCCAGGGCCTTTTCGCTTATGACAGTTTCTCGCCCGGATCAGGCCGCGTAACGCGACACATCCAGCCCTTGAGGATCGATGGATGGACTGCGCCCATCGATCAGATCCGCCAGCAGCTGGCCGCTGCCGCAGCTCATGGTCCACCCCAGGGTGCCGTGTCCGGTGTTGAGCCACAGGTTGCCGTGCTTGGTTGCCCCGATGATCGGCGTGGAGTCCGGGGTCATCGGGCGCAGGCCGGTCCAGAATTCGGCCTGGGCCACATCGCCGCCCTCGGGGAACACATCGCTCACCACCATGGCGATAGTGGCGCGGCGGCGCTCCAGCAGGCTCAGATCATAAGAGGCGAGCTCTGCCGTACCGCCAACGCGAATACGGTCATCGAAGCGCGTGATGGCCACCTTGTAGGTTTCGTCCATCACCGTGGAAAGCGGCGCGCCACCCTCATCGGTGATCGGGACTGTCAGGCTGTACCCCTTGACCGGATAGATCGGCAGACGGATATCCATATCGCGCGCCAGATAGGGCGAATAGCTGCCCAGGCACATGACATAGGCATCGGCGGTCAGCTCGCCCTTGTCGGTGACCACGCATTCCACCCCCTGCTCGCCACGACGCAGCCGCCGGATGGTCTCATTGAAACGGAAGGTCACGCCGAGCTTATCCCGACAGTAGTCGGCCAGCCGATTGGTGAACAGATAGCTGTCGCCGGTCTGGTCATCCGGCAAATGCAGTCCGCCGACGAACTTGCCCGGCACCCGGGCCAGCGCCGGCTCGACCTCCTTGATCGCCTCAGCATCGAGCAGCTTGTGCCGCACACCGCACTGCTCGAGCACCGCCATGTCCTTGGCCACGGCTTCTACCTGTGCCTGTTTGCGAAACAGCTGCAGTAGGCCCCGCTGGCGGTCTTCATAGGTAATCCCGGTATCGGCACGCAGCGCATTGATGCAGGCACGGCTGTACTCGGCCACCCGCACCATGCGTTCCTTGTTGACCGCATAGCGCTCGCTTGAACAGTTGCCCAGCATCTTCATCATGAAGCGGGCCTTGGTGGGGTCCATTTTCGGCTGAATCTTGAGCGGCGCATGCTCCTGGAACATCCACTTGACGGCCTTTTGCGGAATACCCGGCGCCGCCCAGGGCGAAGAGAAACCAAACGACACCTGGCCTGCGTTGCCATAGCTGGTTTCCATGGCCGGCGACGGCTGGCGATCCACGACGGTGACCTCATGCCCCTGCCGGGCCAGATAATAGGCGCTGGTCACACCTACCACGCCGCTGCCAAGAATCAGTACCTTCATCTGCGTTCACTCCTCTCGCTGTTGTTATTCGCCGTGGACTCACACCGTGGCGATTCAGACAGTCGAGTATAGAAAGTAACGACAGGAAATTAGTCTGTAATTTCCATATAAATCAGACAAATAATTTTAAATTATCAATTTATTTGGAGATTTTTATTCAAAAAATACTGACATACAGATAAAAACACTAGAGTTTTTCAGCCCGTTGCCTACGCGGACTTGCCAGCACCCTGCGCAACAGCAGCCAGGCACCCAGACCCGCCAGCAGATTGCCCAGCGCCGCCCCGGCAGCCAGCCCGTTCAGCCCACCCAGCCGGGCGCCAACCCACAGGCAGGGCAGATAGCAAACAAACAGCCGAACGGCCGACATCAACATGGCACGCAGCGGCCAACCCAGCGCATTGCCGGCGGACACCACCAGCATGCATACGCCGAGGGCGGCGTAGCTGGGCAGCAGCCAGCGAATCAGCACTGCCAGCTCGCCACGCACCTCGGGGTTACCCGACAGCGCGCCGGCAAGCCAAGGGGCCGTGAGCGCCAGAACAATGCCCAGCAGCGCTTGCCAGGCCATCACCACACTCAACGCCAGACGCAGCAGGCGCCGGACCTGCTCCCAGTCTCCGGCCCCGTAGCAGCGACCCAGCCAGGGCGGCAACGACATGGTCATGGCCAGCACCGCCATCAACGCCAGGCTTTCCAGACGACTGGCCAACCCCCAGGCGGCGACCTGGCTCTCACCAAGCCTGGCCACCACCGAGATAGCCAGCATCGCAGCCAACGGCGGCATCAGTTGACTGATCATTGCAGGCCCGGCAATGCCAGCGAAAACGGGCCCCGAACGCCGTACTTCTTCGACCAGTCCCTGACTGCTAAGCCAGTCGGTGCGTCCCAGCTGGCGGCTCAGCACAGTCAATCCGACACTAAAGGCAATCGCCGTGGCCCAGGCCGCACCCGGCAGGCCCAGCCCTTGCCAGTCTCCGACCCCAAAAATCAGCAGCGGATCAAGCACCAGGTTCACCAGGCTGGTCATCACCATCAGGCTGCCTGGCAGACGAGTATTGCCGTGGGCGCGAAACAGGCTGTAGCCAAAGTAAAGCAGCGCCCCCAGCCAGGCCGCGAACAGCTGGGGCGTCCAGTAGTCACGGATCAGCGCCAGACTGTTGTGATCGGCCCCCAAGGCGCCAAAGATACTGGTCTGGCCCAGCCACAGCCCCAGCGCCAGCACGGCAATCACCAGACTGCCTGCGATCAGCACCAGGCTCCCCAGGCGGCGGGAGCGCTCTATCTCGCCCATACCCAGGGCGCGCGATACCAGCGCGGCAATGGCGATTCCCATGCCGACCTGAATACCGATGATCAGAAACGACAGCGGAAAAGTGAACGACTGAGCGGCAAGCTCGGCGGTGCCAAGACGCGCAATAAAGGCGCTATCGACCAGTTGAAAGCCCAGCAGCGACAGCGCGCCGATGGCCATCGGCCAGGTCTGCTGCCACAGCCGGCGGCCTAGGGCGAAGCGATCAGGCGCAGAATGCGTCACGCAACCTCCAGGGAGCAAGAGTGGGAGGCCGCATTCTACGTCAAGACCTCTCGTCGCTCACCCGAATAACCCCGGGAAGGGTATCACCTGCCCGGCCTTCAGACGTTCGATCGCAGACGCCGGCATCGGGCGATAGAAATAGTAACCCTGCACCAGGTCGCAGCGCATCTCGCGGATCAGCGCCAGCTGTTCGGCGTTTTCAACCCCTTCGGCCACCACCTCGAGTCCCAGGCGGTGCCCGATGAACACCACGGCTTCCATGATGGCGCGGTCCTGGGGCTGTAGCGGGGCATCCTGGACAAAGGTACGATCAATCTTGATCGAGGTGATGGGAAAGTGCTTGAGGTAGCTCAAGGACGAGTAGCCGGTACCGAAGTCGTCAATGGCGATCCTCACCCCCCGATGATAAAGGCAGCGAAGTTCTTCGAGGACCTGACTGTCCGCCGCGATCAGCACGTTTTCGGTCAGCTCGATGCCGATGTCATGGTGGCTCAATCCATGCCGTTCGAGACAGCTCTCAAAGTGCTTGAACACATTGCTGCGTGCCATCTGACGCCCGGAAAGGTTGATATCGATACGCAGATCGCGGATACCGGCGGCCTGCCAGGCCGCCTGCTGTCGACACGCTTCCTCCAATACCCAGTCACCCAGCCGGTGTATCAGACCGGAACGCTCAGCCACGGGAATAAACTCCGCGGGAGAGATAGATGATCCATCGGACTGCGTCCACCGCAGCAACGCCTCAACGTTCTCTAGCTGGCCGCTGATCGCCGAGACCTGCGGCTGGTAGTGCAGACTCAGCTCACCTGAGTCGATAGCCCGTTCGAGGCGCTCGGCGAGCCAGTGCTGGCGCACCAGCTCGTCGTGCAGTCTCTGATCGAAGATCTGTAGCCCACCGCAGCCGTCCAGCTTTGCACGATTCTTGGCCACGTCGGCATTACGGATCAGCTCTCCGGCAGTTATTCCATGCGCTGGAAAGCAGCTGGCGCCGAGGCTCGCGGAGAGCAGACGCTTGCCGCCGTTCACCACAAAAGGCTGACGCAATGCCCCCTGTATCTTGGCCGACAGACGCATGACATCCGGCTGCAGCTCTACACCAGGAAATGCCATCACGAACTCGTCGCTGCTGACTCGCGTCAACAGGTCGGTCGAACGCAGCTTGTGGCGCAGACGATGCGACAGCTCGACCAGCAGACGGTCGCCCTCCGCGTAACCCAAAGCCTCATTAATTTCCGCGAAGTGATCGAGGTCGAGATAGAGCACCAACAGACCGTTACCACGCCGGCGGCAGGCCGTCAGCATCTCGTCGAGCTCTGATTCGAAGGTCTGTCGGTTCGGCAGATGGGTGAGACGGTCGAAACGAGTGGCGAACTCAAGATCACGGTGGGCTTGCCTCTGCTCGGAAAGATCCACATCGATACAAAACATCAGCGGTGAGTCCGTATGCTCACCCAGCATCACATGATGCGAGAACACCGGCACCAACTCCCCGCTGCGATGTCGCAGCTCCAGCTCAGACGCCGGCATTACCTGACCTTTCCAGATCCAGGCGCGATGCTCAGCGATCACCTTATCGCGCATTTGTTGAGGAATGATCAGATCCTCAAGGCGCTGCCCCCAAGCTTCATCGGCGGAATACCCGTAGAGGTGCGTGCTGGCCTCGTTCCAATAGATCACCCGGCGCTCGCGATCATAGCCCTGCACCGCCACCTTGGGCAGGCTCTCGAGCAAGGCACGGAAGCGCTGCTCACTTTCTAGATACTGGCGCCGCACCTGCTCGAAATCATGCTGTGGCGAGCGGCTCAACGTCGGCATCCTCGACGCAGCCGCTGACTTTAGCCAACGTACCAGCCGGCGCCATAAACGCATCAGACCAGCGATCATAACCCCAGCCCGTGGATAACCACCCGGGTATCAGTTTTCACGTCAAGAGCTTCCCTGCATACGCCATCTGTTTTTGTGTGAGATGTCCTGTACTTCCAATACAGGAGGGTCCTCAGGGAGTACCCAAGTGCCAATATCCAGCGCTCGACGAACGGTAAGCCCTCTTCTTTATGGGATCTGGGCAGTCAGCTTTGACTTTTGATACCCAATCTTTTCCTTTCGTAAAGCTACTAATTCAAAAGTAGCAGCTTTGGGCGATTTTGCCCATCACGAATAGGAAAAATATCATGAAATTCGATAACTTTGATCATACTCAACGCCATCTTTCCACCATCATCGATCCACTGGTCACCTACTGGTCACCGGAGGTCATCCATGCCCTGTCGAGGCATGACTGGGCCCTGACCCAGGTACGTGACCGGCTCGACCTGAGCGCCTGGCAAGCCGCCACCGCCGATCTCCCACAGGATCCTTACGTCGATTGCCGCTGGAAGCGTATGTCCTGGCTAGCCCTCGACGCAAGCGGTGAGGTACAAGACCTGGGGCACTGCCCGATGGCCCAAGGAGGTGCCTTCAATGATGCCGAGAGCATGGCCGATCGGCTGCGCTACTATGAGCCACTGACCGATGATTTCCTCGACCGCTCCGACGTCAAGGACTTCGTCAAGGCCTGGGCCGGACTGTGGGGGCTGCAGGCCAACGAGCCGATCCTGATGCAGATCACCGGCGTTCGTGGCGAAGGCTCAGTGGATCCGTTACAGGGTCAGGGCATCCATGCCGACGGCTGCAAGGCCTTGAGCATTCTGGTACTGAACCGTGAGAACGTGGCCGGTGCCGAGAACCATCTCTATGCCGACAAGGCCGGCAACCAGCCGTTAGCGGATGCCACTCTGGCACCCGGCGATGTCTTGCACCTGCGCGACGACCGGCTGTTTCACAGCGTCGACGGCATTACCCAGCAGGATCCCACGCAGCCCTTTGAGCGGTTCATCGTGATCATCAACAGCCGCTTCGTGGACGACTTCCAGAACCGTATCCTGAGGCGTCACTTCCCCAACGCCGTGCTTAACGCACCCCGCTAACGCACGTTTTTTCAGACATACTAAAGGAACCCGGACGCCTCAGGCGTCCGGGTGCTGGTACACAATGAAAGCGGAAAGCCCGGGCCCTGAATAGCGCCCTTAGGAAGCGCTGAAGAAATCGCCGAGCGGCTCAAGCACAAGGCGCACGGAGCGCAGGAACCGGAGCATATGCGGTATATGTGAGGATTCCGAGCACCGCGCAACGCTGTGATTGAGACGCGCAGGCATTTATTCAGTGTTTTTCTTACTGGCGGACACCCTCGAAGGTCACATACAGCTCGAGCTCATGCATGACCTCAGGAAAATCGGACAGATCGATCCCATAGTCCTCCAGGTTCAGAGTAACCTGCCCTTCGAAACCGGCGCGGTAGCCACCCCAGGGATCATCACCTTCACCCACCAGAGTGACCGGCATCTCGATCTCACGGGTTTCGCCGTGCAGGGTGAGATCACCGACCAGCACACCAGCCTCTTCACCTTCCGGCGTGAAGCTGGTGTAGACGAAGGTGGCAGACGGATAGGCAGACACATCGAGGAAGTCACCGCCCTTGATGTGCTTGTCACGCTCGGCGTGATGGCTCGTCATGCTGGCCGTATCGACCTCGACACTCACCGCAGAGGCGTCAAGATTCTCGGGATCATACTGGAACTCACCGGTGATGCCCGGGAAATTACCCAGAAGGTAGGAGTAGCCCAGATGGTTGATGCGAAACTGGACGAAGGCGTGCTGGTTTTCGCTGTCGATCACATAGTCAGCGGCCTGCGCCGTCGACATCAGCCCCAGCGGCACCATTCCAACGGTAAGTGCAGCGGCGAGCGCGGTTTTCTTGAGCATAACAAAGTATCCTTTTTGATTGATAAAAATAGATCAGAAGATCAGCGGTTATCTTGAGAGCTACGTCGAGAACGGTCTTTCGAGCGGCGCGGATCAAGCATGCGCACCAGAGTATCGTTGCCGTCGATCCAATGGTGCTTGATGGCTGCCAGCGCGTGACCGCCGGACAGCACCATCAGCGCGATGGCGCTATACCAGTGAATCGTGCCGGCCAGCGTCGCCTGGTCAGGCAGACCGGTAATCGTGGCCGGCACCCTAAACCAGCCGAACACCGAGATCGGGTCGCCTTCCGCAGTGGAAATCAGGTAGCCGCTGACCAGCACGCCGATCAACAGTGCATAGAGTACGATGTGCCCGAGGTCTGCTGCCAGACGCTCGAGTCCTCGTCCGTGGCTCAGCGGTGCCGGCTGCATCAAGCGCCAGACAATACGTATCAGCGTGGCAAACAGCAGCAGCATGCCCACCGAACGGTGCCACCAGGGCCCGAGGTTATACCAGCTGTCGTAGTAGCCCAGCCCGGTCATCCACCAGCCGAGGATAAAAAGCCCCACCACCGCGACGGCACTGAGCCAGTGCAGCACGATACTGGCAAGGCCCCAGCCGGTACGCGTATTACTCAACATGTCGCTACTTCCCAAATGCCAAATGCGTTCTGAATCAGCCCTAGCGTATCCCGGCAGACGCAGAAAGTCTGCTGAAGAAAGCCGAACGACTCATTCGGAAATTTCATCCGTAACTCGACAAGAGCGTCGCCATGTCTATCACTTGCCGATCAGCGCATCGAGACCTGTGGCCAGGTCTGTCTGAATGTCCTCGAGATCCTCAAGACCCACCGCAATGCGAACCAGCCCCTCGGTGATGCCCGCGATGGCCTTCTGCTCATCCGAAAGACGCCCGTGGGTAGTGGTCGCCGGATGAGTGATGGTGGTCTTGGTATCGCCCAGATTGCCGGTGATCGACAGCATCTTGGTGGCATCGATCACCGACCAGGCGCTTTGGCGCCCACCGGCAACCTCAAAGCCCAGCACGGCGCCGAAGCCATCCTGCTGCCGCGCGGCCAGCGCGTGCTGGGGATGACTGGCGAGTCCGCTGTAATGCACCTGGGTCACCGCCGGATGCGCCTGGAGCCATTCGGCCAGCCGCTGAGCGCTGGCGCTGTGGGCGCGCATGCGCAGGGACAAGGTTTCCAGCCCCTTGGTGAAGATCCAGGCATTGAAGGGGCTCAGGCAGGGCCCACAGGTGCGCACCACGCCAAACACCTCTTCCAGCAGCACATCCGGCCCGACCACGGCGCCGCCGATGCCCCTGCCCTGACCGTCGAGATACTTGGTGGCCGAGTGCACCACCAGGTCCGCTCCCAGGCTGAGCGGGCGCTGAAGCGCCGGCGTCAGGAAACAGTTGTCGATGACAAGCCACGCCCCGTGACGATGAGCGATATCGGCAAGCGCTGTGATATCGACCACCTCCGAGCGAGGGTTGGAAGGCGTCTCGGCAAACAGCAGACGCGTGGCCGGCGTCATCGCGACTTCCCAGGCATCCAGGTTCGACAGCTCCACATAGCGGGTGCGGATACCAAACTTGCCCAGATACTTGTCAAACAGGCTGACCGTTGAGCCAAACAGTGAACGCGAGGCAACGATTTCATCGCCGGCTTCGAGCACGGCAAGCGCCACCGCCAGAATCGCCGCCATGCCTGAGCTGGTGGCGACACAGCGTTCGCCGCCTTCCAGGGCGGCCAGGCGGCGCTCGAAAGTGTGCACCGTCGGGTTGCTGAAGCGCGAGTAGATATTGCCCGGCTCTTCACCGCTGAACTTGCGCTCGGCTTCCGCCGCGCTGCCATACACGAAGCTGGATGTCGTGAAAATTGGTTCGCTATGTTCTTGCTCGCTGGTACGCACATGTCCCGCACGAATGGCCAGCGTTGCAGGCCCGAAGCCATGCTCGTCAATACCATCGTCCCGCATAAGGCCTCCTAGTCGGCTAACTCATCATCCTGGTTATGCATGCCGACCAGAGCGTGGTCGCCCACATTGGTGAACTTGGCTGCATCGTTGCGTGCGGCTTCCAGTCCGGCCAGATAGGCCTCATCGATATCGCCGGTAATATAGTGGCCGTCGAATACCGAGCAGTCGAACTCGTCGAGTTCCGGGTTGACCTCGCGGCAAGCGTCCTTGAGATCCTCAAGGTCTTGATAGACCATGCGATCGGCGCCGATCAGCTCGCCCACTTCGGCCTCGGTACGGCCATGGGCAATCAGCTCGCTGGCCACCGGCATATCGATGCCATAGACGTTGGGGTAGCGCACTGGCGGCGCCGCCGAGGCAAAGTAGACATTGTTGGCTCCAGCATCCCGGGCCATTTCAATGATCTGCCGGCAGGTGGTGCCGCGTACCACCGAGTCGTCCACCAGCAGCACGTTCTTGCCCTTGAACTCGGCGCCGATGGCGTTGAGCTTCTGGCGCACCGACTTCTTGCGCTGGGTTTGCCCGGGCATGATGAAGGTCCGACCGATGTAGCGGTTCTTGATGAAGCCTTCGCGATAGGTCACCCCCAGGTGCTGGGCCATTTCCAGCGCCGAGGTGCGCGAGGTGTCGGGAATCGGGATCACCACATCGATGTCGTGATCCGGCCATTCATTCTTGATCCGGTCGGCCAGCTTGCGCCCCATCTGCATGCGCGTGCCATACACATAGGCGCCGTCCAGTATCGAGTCGGGGCGGGCCAGGTAGACATGCTCGAAGATGCAGGACATCAGCCTGGGCTCGTCGGCACAGCTCTGGGTGTGCAGGTTGCCGTCCATGTCGACAAACAGCGCCTCACCTGGCGCCAGGTCGCGATGCAGCTCGAAGCCGCCGACATCCAGTGCCACCGACTCCGAGGCGATCATCACCTCCTGTCCGTTGCCCTGATCCCGGGTGCCGAACACCACCGGACGAATGCCGTTGGGATCGCGAAAGGCCACCATGCCCACGCCATTGATGATCGCCACCGCCGCATAGCCGCCCTTGCAGCGACGATAGACGCGGCGCACGGCGTCGAAAATATCCCCGGGCTCCAGACACAATCCCTGCTTGCCCAGCTCATGGGCAAAGATATTCAACAGCACCTCGGAGTCGGAGCTGGTGTTGATGTGGCGCATGTCCGAGGAGTAGAGCTCTTGCTTGAGACGGTCTGAGTTGGTCAGGTTGCCATTGTGCGCCAAGCAGATGCCATAAGGTGAGTTGACATAGAACGGCTGGGACTCGGCCTCGCTGGCCGAGCCGGCGGTGGGATAGCGCACATGGCCGATGCCCAGATTGCCCCGCAGGCGCGTCATGTGGCGCGTATGAAAGACGTCGCGCACCAGACCGTTGCTCTTGCGCAACAGAAAGTGTCCTTCGTGCCAGGTCATCATGCCGGCGGCATCCTGCCCTCGGTGCTGCAGCACCGTCAGGGCGTCATAAATCGCCTGATTCACCGCCTGTTTGGCCATCAGGCCCACGATACCGCACATTGATCTTACCTCGCTTGCATGGGACGGAGAGGGGAAAGTGAGTGACGCTGCACCGCTCTCCGGTTCATGGTGGGTTCCCAGGCCCGACCGTGGCTTCCTTATCCGACAACGGCACCCGCTGTTTGAGATCCTCGATGGATGACCGAACCTCTGGCAATTTTTCCTTCCAGGCAGACGCCTGGGTGACGGCCCACTCGGACAGCGACTCCAGTTGGGGGCGCAGCGCCGACTGCTGCCAGGCTTGCAGCTGCTCGAGCGGCGTCAGCCCGACCAGCAGAGTAATGACCACCAGAATGGCACCGCCCTTGAGCAGCCCGAAAGCCACACCGCCCAGGCGATCAAGAATCCCCAGTCCCGCCCAGCCAAGCAGCGCGCGAAGCAGACGAGTAATGATCGCGAAGCCGATGATGACAGCGGCCACCACCAGCACGAAAGCCATCACCATACGGCCATCGGGACTCTCCACGAGGCTGGCAAGGTGCTCGGCCACGCTCGGCGCAAACAGCCGCGCCGCAAGTATTGCCGCCACCCAGGCAACCAGCCCCAGCACCTCTCGCACCAGACCGCGCATCAGCCCGCTCAGGGCGGTCAGCGTCAAAAGCGCAATGAACAGCCAGTCCAGCCAGGTGAATACCATGTTATTGGCCAGTCCGTACCAGCAGGCCCTGCTGATTGAGCTCGGCCTTGAGTTTTGCCATTACGCTTTCAGCAGCTTCAGATGTCGCAAAGGGGCCCACGTAGACACTGGTCAGGTTATTGCCCCGATCGCGCTGATAGGCGGGATAGCCCTTTTCATTGAGACGTTTTTCAAGCCCGCTGGCGTTGTCAGGCTTGCCAAAGCTGCCGACCTGCACCGCCCACTCACCGCCCGGGGTCGCTGCTGTCTTGGAGCCGGTGGATGAACGGCTGTCGGTCGAACCGCTGCTGGTCAAGCCGTCCGAGGCCGAACCACTGTCGCCTGAGCTATCTCCAGATGCCGCGGCCTGGCGCTGCTCGGCCTCTCGCGCCAGGCGAGCGATGGGGTCGTCAGCCGGTCGGTCTGCGCCCTGAGATGCCTCGGCGTCTGCGGTCTGCTCGCGGTCAGGCGCGTCATCCGGCTGAGCCTCAGACGACTGCCCCGGGCCGCTGATTTGAGACGAGGTATCCAGGCGCAAAGGGGGCGCCGGGTCTTCCAGATCATGGCGTGGCACATCAATCGGGCGCTCAACCGTGAGTTCGGGCTCCGGTCGCGACTCTTGCGGTTCAGGCGTGCTCATCAGCATGGGGACGAAGATGATCAGCAACGCGATGACGATGACAATACCGCTGATCCGTTCACGCATTCCGTACTTCATGTCGTTTCCTCGCAGGAGTGATCATCGCCAGGGGTATCACCCTCGGTACCAAGCTCACCAGCCTGCAGGGCACCCAGGACCTCGGCCACGGTGAAAAAGGAGCCGCATACCAGCACGCGGTCTTCAGGCGCCAGGCGCTCCGCCAGCCAGCCAGCGCCCGCCAGTGGCGAAGACGCACGATGCAGCACGCGATGGCCTCGGTCATCAAGCAGCCTGGCCAGCTCATCGGCTTGCCGAGCCCGGGGGCCACTCAGGCTGACGGGCAGCCAGGCGTCGATAACCGGCGCCAGTGCATCAATGACACCCTCAGCATCCTTGTCGCCCAGCATGCCCAATAGACCGAGCATCCGCCCTTTTGTCGTCTGCTCAGCCGGACGTTTAGCCAGATGCCAGGCCAGGCGCTGTGCCAGATAGTGCGCCGCATGGGGATTGTGCCCGACATCCAGGCACCACTGGCCGTACCACTGCATGCGCCCCGGCAATTGGACCTGGGCCAGCGCCTGGCGGCAGGCCGCTGCGTCCAGCGTCACCCCGGCAAGGCCCAGAGCCTGCAGCGCCGTGGCGGCGTTATCCAGCGGCAGCCCGGGGTCAGGCAAGCCGTCGAGATGACAGGCGCGCCCCTGGGCATCCAGTCCCGACCAGCGCCAGCTCTGTCCCTGAGCGGTCGTGTCATCGCCATCAGTCACACGATATGAAAAGCTTTCTCCCAGCGCATGCAGGGGCGCCCCTTGCGCCTTGGCAGTTTCGCTGACGCTTGCCGGCAGCGACGAACTCCCCAGCACCGCCGGCTGGCCCGGCCGCATGATGCCCGCTTTTTCCCAGCCAATGACCCCAATATCATCGCCGAGAAAAGAGGCGTGATCCTGAGCAATGGTAGTGACGACCGCCACATCGGCATCAATGACGTTAACCGCATCCAGGCGACCACCCAGACCCACCTCAAGGATGGCCAGATCCGGACGGCGCTGGCGAATGACATGCAACGCGCCCAGGGTGCCGGCCTCGAAATAGGTCAGGCTGATCTCATCTCTCTGCTGAGCGGCATCGGCGTATCTGGCAGCTTCGACGGCCTCGAAACCATCGATCAGCGCCGCATCGCCAGCCTCCTCGCCCGAGAGCCGGAGCCGTTCGTTGTAGCGCAGCAGATGGGGCGAGGTATAGCTTGCCGTGGACAAGCCATGGGCAAGCGCCAGAGACTCGAGCATGGCCACCGTGGAGCCCTTGCCGTTGGTACCGGCGACGGTGATCACACGACTGGCCAGGGGTGCGTCCAGCAGCCCCATGCGCCGGGCCACCTCGGCGACCCGCTCGAGCCCGAGGTCGATGTCTACCGGATGCGCCGCTTCCAGCCAGCGCAGCCAAGCATCAAGGGTCATTCGTGCTTGCTGCTGCATCGACCGGCTCAGCGCTCGGTGCTCGAATCAGGCTTGGGGACATCATCCTCGGTGGATTCCTCGTCATCGGGCGTCGCAGGCTCCGCTTCTGCGGGCTCAGCCGGCGCCTCAGTCTTTTCCACCGCCGCCTCCATCGCGATTGCCTTGTGCGCGCTCTCGGCGCCTTCCTCTTCGCTATCAAAAACCAGCGCTGGCTGAGCGGTCAGCTTGCGCAGCAAACCGCCCAGGCGGCTGCGGATATCGTGACGGTGGACGATCATGTCCAGAGTGCCGTGGGCAAGCAGGAATTCGCTGCGCTGAAAGCCTTCGGGAAGCTTCTCGCGTACGGTCTGTTCGATGACCCTCGGACCGGCGAAGCCGATCAGCGCGTTGGGTTCGGCGACGTTGATATCACCGAGCATCGCCAACGACGCTGATACACCGCCGAACACCGGGTCGGTCATCACCGACACATAGGGCACCCCGGCCTGACGTAGCCGTTCCAGCGCCGCCGCGGTCTTGGCCATCTGCATCAGCGAGAAAAGCGCTTCCTGCATGCGCGCCCCACCGGAGGCGGAAAAGCACACCAGCGGGATACCATCGTCGAGCGCCGCCTCGGCGGCACGCACGAACTTCTCACCGACCACCGCGCCCATGGAGCCACCCATAAAGGTGAACTCGAAGGCAACAGCAACCACCGGCAAGCCGCCAAGCTGACCGCGCATGGCGATCAAGGCGTCTTTCTCGCCGGTGGCCCGCTGCGCCGCGTTCAGTCGATCACGGTATTTCTTGGAATCGCGAAAGCGCAGGCGGTCATTGGGTTCAAGCTCGGCAGCCAGCTCCTCTCGACCATCCTCATCAAGAAACCAGTCGAGGCGCCTGCGCGCCGTCAGGCGCAAGTGATGATCACACTTGGGGCAAACGTCCTGGTGTTTTTCAAGCTCCGGCAGGTAAAGCACGCCCTCGCATTTGGGGCACTTGCGCCACAAGCCATCCGGGACGCTTGCACGCCGATCCTTGCGCTGAATGCGGCCCATGGAGGGCACGATCTTGTCTAGCCAGCTCATGTTAGCGTCGTTTCCATCTAGTTAAGCTTTTCGCTCGGGACTGTTCCGACACAGGTCCTGTCCACTCGCCCTCCTCGGCCTGCTTCGGCCCACTTGCCGTGCCCCGGCGCCATCAAGTCCTGCGATAGATCCGCTGTCCTGCAGTCAGGCATCCAGCGCCTGGCGCATCTCGCTGATCACCTTGGCCAGCTCGCCTGCGATGATCTCGGGGCGCTCGAGGTTTTCCGCAATACGTGACACCAGGGCGCTGCCGACGATGACGCCATCAGACACGCGACCGACTTCCGCGGCCGAGGCGCCGTCGCGAATGCCAAAACCAACGCACAGCGGCAGATCGGTCATTTCACGCAGCGGTGCCAGATGCGCTGCCACATCCTCGGCATCCGGCAGAGCACTGCCGGTGACGCCCTTGAGCGAAACGTAGTAGAGATAGCCCTCGCCGTGAGCACATATTGTAGCGGCTCGCTCTCGAGAAGTCGTAGGGGCAACCAGGTAGATCGAAGCCAGGCCCCGTGCCTTGAGCAGCGGCGCCAACAGATCGGACTCTTCGGGCGGCATATCGACCACCAGCACGCCGTCAATGCCGGCATCGGCAGCTTGTTCGGCAAAGGCATCAAGCCCCAGGCGTTCGATGGGGTTGAGATAGCCCATCAGAGCCACCGGCGTCTCACTGTCCTGGCGGCGAAACTCGCGCACCATATCGAACAGGTCGACCAGGCGCACGCCTTGCGCAAGGGCCCTTTCGCAAGCCTTCTGAATGACCGGTCCATCCGCCATGGGGTCGGAAAACGGCACCCCCAGTTCGATCGCATCGGCACCGGCCTCGACCATGGCATGCATGAAGGCCACGGTATACTGCGGCCCGGGGTCTCCGGCGGTGATAAAGGGAATCAGCGCCCGGCGCCCTTCTGCCTTCAGCTTGGCAAAGCGTTGGTCAATACGGTTCATGTCTGTCCCCTAGAATTCGATGCCGTCGAGCTTGGCAACGGTCATGATGTCCTTGTCGCCCCGCCCGGAGAGGTTCACCACGATATGCTGATCCTCACTCATGGTCGGCGCCAGGCGGCGCGCATAGGCCAGGGCGTGGGCCGACTCCAGCGCCGGCATGATGCCCTCGACCAGCGTCAGCTCGCGGAACGCTGCCAGCACGGCGTCATCGTTGACAGCCACATACTGGACCCGCCCAACATCCTTCCACAGTGCATGCTCTGGCCCCACGCCTGGGTAGTCGAGCCCCGCCGAAATCGAGTGGGTATCCAGCACCTGACCGCTCTCATCGGACATCAGATAGGTGCGATTACCGTGCAGAACGCCGCGCGGCGCGCCGGAGGAAAGCGGTGCGGCGTGGCGACCGGTTTCCACCCCATCACCGCCCGCCTCGACACCGTACATCGCCACCTCGTCATCCTCGACGAAGGGATAGAACAGACCCATGGCATTGGAGCCCCCCCCAACGCAGGCAATCAGCGCATCGGGAAGCCGACCAAACTGCTGCTGGGACTGCTGACGTGCTTCGCGTCCGATCACCGAACTGAAATCACGCACCAGCATGGGATATGGATGCGGCCCGGCCACGGTGCCGATGATATAGAAGGTGTTATCGACGTTGGTCACCCAGTCACGCAGCGCCTCGTTCATGGCGTCCTTGAGCGTGCGGGTGCCCGAGGTGACCGGGATGACGGTGGCACCGAGCAGGTGCATGCGATAGACGTTGAGCTTCTGTCGCTCGACATCTTCCGCGCCCATATAGACGCAGCACTCGAGACCCAGACGTGCGGCTACGGTCGCCGTGGCGACGCCGTGCTGACCGGCACCAGTCTCGGCAATGACTCGCGGCTTGCCGCTCATCTTGGCCAGCAGCGCCTGGCCGATGGTGTTGTTGACCTTGTGCGCGCCGGTGTGATTCAGGTCTTCCCGCTTCAGCCAGATCTGGGCGCCACCAAGCTGCTGCGACCATCGCTTGGCATGATAAAGCGGCGAGGGCCGACCCACATAGTGAGCCAGATCATGGTCGAATTCGGCCTGAAACTCCGGATCATCGCGCAGACTCTGATAGGTCTTTTCCAGATCTTCCAGGGCGAAGCTCAGGGTCTCCGAGACGAACCGGCCGCCATAAGGACCAAAGTGGCCGCGGGCATCCGGCAGTCGGGTCAGGTCACTGAACTTGCTCACAAGAGACACCTCATTGGGTCGTCATTGGGGGAATACTGTCTGAACAGGAGAGGCGAGCCGCTCAGCCGTTGGCTCGCCGTACCTCCCTTGCAAAAGCGATCATGGCGCTGGCGTCCTTGATGCCCGGCGACAGTTCGATACCGCCAGACACATCAACCGCCAAAGGCCCTACTGCATCAATGGCTTCGGCCACATTCGCCGGTGTCAAACCACCGGCGAGGATAACAGGTTTTGCCAGCGTTGCGGGTATTCTCGACCAGTCGAAGGTCTCGCCGGTGCCCCCGGGAACCCCCGGGCGATAGGCATCGAGCAGCAGCGCCCGAGCCTGATCATATTGCTTTGCAGCCGCGTCGATATCGAGCCTTTCACGCATGCGCAGCGCCTTGATCCAAGGGTGCGGGTAGCGCCGGCAGTCTTCCGGCAATTCATCGCCGTGAAACTGCAGCAGGTCCAGGTGCTCACTGGCGGCGAACACAAGCTCGGGAGCAGCGTCGACGAACAGTCCGACCCGGGTCACGAAGGCCGGTACGGCCGCCGACAGCCGCGCCAGCTGGCTCAGGGTGATATGACGTCTGCTACCCTCCCAGAGCACAAAGCCCAGCGCATCGGCACCCGCCGCTACTGCCTGCTCGACGTCTTCAACGCGGGTCAGGCCGCAGAACTTGATGCGCGTTCTTCCAAGGGATCTGCCGTGGGCAATCATGAGACATCTCTTCGATCATCACCCTGGATGCCGCCCTGAACATCGCCTTGACTGTCGTTTTGACTGCTATCTTGAACACCGTCACGACGCAGCGATGACATTCGACAGCTGGGCAGCGCTCGATCGCCGCTCCACTCTCCCAGAAACGCCATCAGTGTCGGTCCGAGCGGCTCGCGGGGCAAGCCCCAGACCGGATCGTAGATGCAATCGACGAAGTGCAGGCCCTCTGGTGGTGCGGTGATATCACCTTGCGCGCGATTCTTGAGTGCCAACAGGCGCTCAAGATAGTCGTCCCCCTGCTCACCACGCCCGACGCGGATCAGCGCACCGGCGATATTGCGAATCATGTGATGCAAGAACGCATTGCCCTGCACGTCAATGGCCAGCAGCGGCCCGTGGCGCCTGACTTCGATGAAGTGAAGATGGCGCCATGGCGACTTCGACTGGCAGCCGGCAGCACGAAAGCTGGAAAAGTCATTCTCTCCCACCAGCGTCTGGGCCGCGCGATGCATGGCATCGGCGTCCAGGGGATCGCGGCACCAGGTCACCTGGTCACGTTCCATGACCGGGCGACTGGACTGATTGAGAATGAGATAGCGATAGCGGCGCGCCAGCGCCTTGAAACGGGCATGAAAGTCATCGCTGACCGGCTTGACCCAACGAATGGCAATGTCTTTGGACAGGTTGGCGTTGGTGCCGAACACCCAGGCCTTCTCAGAGCGGGGCACGGGAGGGTCGAAGTGAATCACCTGGCGGCTGGCATGAACGCCAGAGTCTGTGCGCCCACTGCAGTGCACACGCACGGCCTTGCCGGCGATACGCGACAAGGCGTCTTCAAGAGAAGCCTGTACCGAAGGCGTATCCCTGAGCCGCTGCCAGCCACAGTAGCGAGTCCCATCGTATTCAACCCCCAGCGCCAGTCTCCCGGCGAGGGGGTGTTTTTCATCCAGTCGTCGAAACAGCGTCATTTACTACTCTTTCACGAAGGCGCACCAGACGATAGAGCACATATTTGCGTGCGACCATGCACGTGCAGCATCCCTGACACTATTTCATCAATGCGGCCCTTGCCTGATACACCGAGCCCTTTTCTCGGCCCTGGCTTGCCTGTCCGGCAATACCAGGGCCATGTGCCAGTATTCCTCAGCTATCATTCCCCGGCGTCTTTTTTTCATTAGCCGGTGCAGAGATGCTGGAATCTTGCAGCGGATACTCCACCACTTCAACCTTGAACCCCTCGGGAAGCGTGCTCTGACTGAAGGAAGAAGGCTCGCCGAACGGTGCTGCCACTACCTTTGCCACACTCGTTTCATTGACCGCAGGCTGCGGCGTAAAGGCCACACCTGGCTGCTTGAGTGACTCACTCTTGCCCGCAGCATCAGCGGTGCTGGCCTGCATCTTCTTCAGGTTCGGAACCTCGTATTCGACGCTCGTTTGCTGACCAACCGAAGCCGACTTCTTGGCAGAACCCTTATCACTGAAAGAATCGACAGAGCCGGTGGTGTCATCTGCGTTAGCGGCAGCTGCCAAGGACGTATCAACCTTGCCAGGCTGATAGTCGACAACCTCCTGCTTGAACGCCGCTGCATCATCATCAGAAGAAGAATCCGCAGCGGCAGAGCTGTCTACCTTGACTGGCTGATAATCAATGATCGCGGGTTCACCAGCGGCGCCATCTTCAGATTTCTCTGCCGCCGGCTCCTGCTCGTCGGGCGACTCAGAGACCTCGAAGACTGCCGCCCTTTGCTCGTCAGTCTTGCTTCCCCTGCCAGTCGCGCTCAGCTGCTGGATCCTGGCATCGAAGTCATCGCTGGGCACCGCATCGCTCGCGGCGGCGTCAGTGAACGATGAGTCGCTGTCCGGGGCCCTGTCTTTCTTGCCTGATACTCCCACGACAGAGGCTGCTGCGTTGGCGCCCGCCCTCGAGTGAAAGTCTTCGCCCTTGGCATACGAGCGTGCCGCGGCCTGACTGGCAGCGTTCCGAGACATCAGCTGTTCAGCTTCCTGACGTACGCTGGCATCGCTGGATTTCTTGAGCCTCTCGGCCTGGGTCCAGGCCGCGACCTGATCACCCCGCTCCAGCTGCACCATCAAAAGCTTGAGGCGCAGATCGTCGCGCTGCGGCTCTTTTTTCAAGCTGAGTTCAAGCAGCTGTCGCGCCTGATCATAGCGACCGTGGGCAATGGATGTATCAATCTCGTCGACAGCCTGTACACCCGCCTTGACCTGCTCCGACTGAGCGGGCTTGCTCGGGGGCACCACCGGCGCCTGCACGCCCGCCACTTCGCGCTTGAGACTGTCCGTCTCACGCGGGCGACGCCGCGCCAATGCCAGCAAAAACAGTAGAGCTGCAAGCGCCGAACCACCCAGCACCAGGGGGCGCTCCAGCACGCCTTCATACATGTTGCTGAGTGTCGGCATCAGGCCCTGGTTTTCCTGATGGGTCACGAGCCTCTCGACCTGGATCCTCAGCTGAGTGATCTGGTCTCGCAGATTTACCACCTCATCGCGAAGCGCATCACGCTCTGCGCGGATGGCGCTCAGCACGCGCTGGTTTTCCTGCCATTTCTGCTCGAGCTCCTCAAGCCGCTCGAGACGGCGGGTCCGATCGACCTCCTCACTTTCGCCGCTATCCAGCACGGCATTCAGTACCGAGGGCGCCACTTGGACCTGCAGCCCTTCACCACCGCTGGCCAGCAGACGGTCGACATCCGCATCTGTCTGGGCATCGGTCAACAGGGTCAGGCGCGTACCTTGATCCGGCTCCTCGCTACTCGCCGGGGCAACCGCCTGCTGAGCGGCCTGGGCGGTCTGAACCGCCATTTCAGTCTGCCTGGCGAGCTCGCGCGCATCTTCTGCTGAAGCCGCCGCTTCAGCGGCATTGCTGGCGCCACTGGATGCTCTGGCCAGCGCCGGACGAGATGCACCACCGCTCATCCAGGAGCGCTCCATGATGCTCAGCTGACGCACTGCATCACCGTGGGTCTGGTCTGTCAGCACATCCTGAGATGGAAGTCTGAGGGTGGCGCCTGTCTTCATGACGTTGGCATTGCCCGTGGGGAAGGCCTCGGGGTTGGACTTGACCAGCGCAACGATGGTCTGCTTGACCGTCACGTCACGACTGGGCCGCATCTTCTCGGCCAGTGACCAGAGAGTGTCTCCACTCCGGATGACGGTAGAAGCTACGCCACCTGAAGCAGGTGCAGCCGCTTCAGCCTGAGAGCGGCTGGACGAGATCTCCGGGCCCGGTACGGCAGCGCTTGGTGACGAGCCAGTATCGGCGCTTGCGACACGATCATCATCCACCGACTGCCCGGCAGCACGTACCAGTGTCGAACGGCTGCTGTATCCCGGCGGATCCAGCAGCAGGGTCAGCTCGCGAACTTCTCGTTTGCCGTCCGGCGTCTGGAACTCGAGCAGAAGATCGAGCCATGGCTCGGTTACCGGACTCTGGCTGGCAAGATCCAGCACTAGGGTACCGTTACGCCGCTTGACCTCGGCACGCACACCCTTGGCCACCGGAGTCAGCGTCATGCCAACCGCTTCGAAGGCTCCGGCAGAGGCGATAGTGACATTGACACGATCTGGATCCATATCTGCCGGAGCCGCCAGCAATGGAACCGTCGCGCGCAGTGGAGAATCAATGGTAGAACCAACTTGAGCGTCCCCCAACCCCAACGCAAGGGCCAATTGACTGGCTGCCGAGAGGGAAAGCAGCGTCGAGAGCGTCAATGTACGTTTCATAAGTTCCCTTGCGTCCCTGTATTTTTCAGACAAGCCTTGTCATTGGAACATCGAAGGCAACGTCCTTCTGGACATGATCATTGTATCAACGAGTATTGTAAGTCAGTACATAGCTTGCAAGATAGACCACAAGTCTGTCATGGCAACTCAGGCCGCCGGTTGATATCTCAACAGACGACGAGAGTGAGACAAACTCGCTCCCGTCGTCATTTCATCTAGCTTTTGCTTAATTATTAAATACTGTGATACTAACCCTCCGGTCAGCCGTAACAGCTCTTTAAAACAATTCGCGCTATCAACGCTGCCTGATAATACGCAGCATCCGCCGCAGCGGCTCGGCCGCACCCCACAGCAGCTGGTCGCCCACGCTGAAGGCGGACAGATAGTCGTCTCCCATGGCCAGCTTGCGTACGCGCCCGACAGGCACGGTCAGCGTGCCGGTTACCGCCGCCGGCGTCAGTTCCTTCATTGTGGTCGCCTGGTCATTGGGAACCAACTTCACCCAGTCACTGTGTGTTGCAATGCGCTCCTCGATTTCATCGAGTGGCACGCCCTGCTTCAATTTAATCGTAAATGCCTGACTGTGGCTGCGCATGGCGCCGATACGCACACAGAGCCCGTCAATGGGAATCGGATTATCCTGCAGACCGAGAATCTTGTTGGTTTCAGCATAGCCCTTCCACTCTTCCCGGCTCTGGCCATTGTCCAGGCGAGTATCGATCCACGGCAGCAGGCTGCCGGCCAGCGGGGCGCCGAAGTTATCGGTGGGGAAGCCGTCGCCGCGCATGGCGTCGGTCACCTTACGGTCGATATCGAGAATCGCGCTGGCCGGATCAGCAAGCTCTGCACCAACGCTGTCATGCAGCGCACCCATCTGCTGCAGCAGCTCGCGCATGTGACGCGCACCGGAGCCGGACGCCGCCTGATAGGTCATCGAGGTCATCCACTCGATCATGTCGGCTTCGAAGAGCCCGCCCAGCCCCATCAACATCAGACTGACGGTGCAGTTGCCGCCGACAAAGGTGTTTGCGCCCTTGGCCAGCTGCGCATCGATCACGCGGCGGTTGACGGGGTCCAGCACCACGGTGGTTTCATCGTCCATGCGCAGCGCGCTGGCCGCATCGACCCAGTAGCCTTTCCAGCCTTCACCGCGCAGCTTACCGTATACCTGCTTGGTGTAGTCGCCACCCTGGCAAGTAACGACGACGTCCAGCACCTTGAGCTGCTCGATGTCATGGGCATCCTTGAGCGGCGACACCTCGACCCCGATATCGGGGCCGGGCTGACCCACCTGGGAAGTGGTGAAGAATACCGGCTCGATGCCTTTGAAATCATCTTCTTCGAGCATGCGCTGCATGAGCACGGAGCCGACCATGCCACGCCAACCGACAAAACCGACTTTCAACATGTGAAGTCCTCCAGAAATCGAATGTGGCAAGAATTATACAGAAAGCAGTGCCGAGCGCCGAACTGCAAGCCGGCATCTCTTCAAACGCAAAAAGAGCAAGCCAAGGGGGCCTTGGCCTTGTCGCTTGCTCCTTGTCATCGGTTGCTGGCCGAAGGCCGTTAAAGCGACTCGAACGCTGCCAGCACGGCATCGCCCATGGCCTCTGTGGATACCGTTTCGGTTCCTTTCGAGGCGATATCGGCAGTGCGCAGGCCATTATCCAGCACCATGCCAACCGCCGTCTCGATCTTGTCGGCCAGCGCCGCTTCGTCAAGCGAATAGCGCAGCATCATGGCCACGGAAAGAATCGCCGCCAGCGGATTGGCAAGGCCCTGGCCGGCGATGTCCGGCGCGCTGCCGTGGCAGGGTTCGTACATGCCCTGCTTGTGTTCGTTCAGCGACGCCGAGGGCAGCATGCCAATCGAGCCGGTCAGCATGGCCGCGGCATCGGAGAGGATGTCGCCAAACATGTTGCCGGTCACCATCACATCGAACTGCTTGGGGTCACGCACCAGCTGCATGGCCGCGTTGTCGACATACATGTGGCTCAGCTCGACGTCTTGATACTCCTCGGCCAGACGCTCCATCACCTCGCGCCACAGCATGGTCACTTCCAGCACGTTGGCCTTGTCGACGCTGCACAGACGGCAGTTGCGCTTGCGGGCCATCTCGAAAGCCACGCGCCCGATACGTTTGATCTCGGACTCGCTGTACACATAGGTATTGAAGCCGACGCGCTGACCGTCACGCTCTTCGATCCCGCGCGGCTGGCCGAAATAGATACCGCCGGTCAGCTCACGCACGATCATGATGTCCAGACCGGACACCACCTCCGGCTTGAGCGTTGACGCCTCGGCCAGCTGCGGGTAGAGCAGCGCCGGACGCAGGTTGCCGAACAGGCCCAGCTCCTTGCGCAGGCCCAGCAGCCCGCGCTCCGGACGCTTGCTGATATCCTCGATGCTGTCCCACTGGGGGCCGCCCACCGCACCCAGCAGTATCGCGTCAGCCGCCTTGGCCTTGGCCAGGGTCTCGGCGGGCAACGGCTCGCCATGGGCGTCGTAAGCGCTGCCGCCGACCAGTGCTTCTTCGATCTCTACCTTCAGACCCCGAGCCTGGCAAGCGGCCAATAGCCGCGCCGCCTGGGCGGTGATCTCGGGTCCAATGCCGTCGCCCGGCAGGATCAGGATCTTGTGACTCATACTATGGCTCCACAAATGTTCAGATTGGGAATTCGTTGGATTCAGACCCGAGATCAGGCGCCACGCTCTACCCACAGCACCAGCATGTCGGTGGTAAAGGAGCCGTCGGCGCCGATCTCGAAATACTCGCGCACTTCATCTCCCACGTCGGCCTGCAGCTGCCGAATCGCCTGCTGCATCACTTCCGGGGTACGCATACGCTCTACCCAGGAACGAAACTCGAGCCGCAGCCGCTGACGTGACGCCGAGGTGAGCGTCAGGCCGGCTTCTCCGACCAGCCGCGTCCACTCACCGACGCTGTAGTCTCGCACATGGCTGGTATCGCGCAGCATCTCCACGCTCTGCAGAAAACTGTCCAGCAGCGGCAGCTCAGGCGCGGTGACGTCGATAAAGGCAGCAACGCCGCCCGGCTTCAGCACACGACGCACTTCACGCAGCGCCAGCCCCACATCCTGCCAGTGATGCGCAGAAAAGCGGCTGAACACGGCATCAAAACTGGCGTCCTCGAAGGGCAGCTTTTCAGCCGCCCCCAGCTCGGTGCGAATATTGCTGAACCCACGTTCGGCAGCGGTATTCGCCACCACTTCAAGCATCTGCGATGACAGGTCAAAAGCCACCACTTCAGCGGCGACCTCCGCCACCTGGAAGCTGACATGCCCGGCACCACAGCCAAGGTCGAGCACTCGGGCAGCGCTCAGTCCGGCGACGCGGCTGCGCAGCGCGGCAAACTCCTCGCCCTGAGCATGCACGGCGCTGCTGAGATAGGCACCGGCCTGCTCACCGAATTGGCGCTGAACCACTGTCTCGTGTCGCTGCTGTGGTGCAGCGTGGTCATCCTTACGCATCGCGGAACAGCCAGGGCCGCTGCTGACGATGCCTGACTTCAAACTCGCGAATGGCCGGCTCGTCCTGCAGGGTAATGCCGATCTCATCCAGCCCTTCCAGCAGGCAGTGCTTGCGGAACGCATCGACCTCGAAGGTCAGCGTCTCGCCGGATGGTGTGGTCACCTGCTGCTTTTCCAGGTCGATAGTCAGGCGATAGCCCGGATTGGCCTCGACTTCGGCAAACAGGTGATCCACCTGCTCTTCACTGAGCTTGATCAACAAGATCCCGTTCTTGAAGGCGTTGTTGTAGAAGATGTCGGCAAAGCTCGGCGCAATCACCGCGCGAAAGCCGAAGTCCTCAAGCGCCCAGGGCGCGTGCTCGCGGGAGCTGCCGCAGCCGAAGTTACGGCGCGTCAGCAGCACGCTGGCACCTTGATAGCGCGGCTGGTTGAGCATGAAATCCGGGTTGAGCGGACGCTTCGAGACATCCTGGTCGGGCTGCCCCTCATCGAGATAGCGCAGCTCGTCAAACAGGTTGACGCCAAAGCCGGTGCGCTTGATCGACTTCAGGAACTGCTTGGGAATGATCAGATCGGTATCGACGTTGGCGCGATCCAGCGGTGCCACCAGACCGTCAAGACGTTCAAATTTTTGCATGGTTCAGGCCTCCTGACGAACAGCAGCGGTATCGGTGTCAAACTCACGCACATCAACGAAGTGACCGGCGATAGCCGCGGCGGCGGCCATGGCCGGGCTGACCAGGTGGGTGCGCCCCCCGTAGCCCTGGCGACCTTCGAAGTTGCGGTTCGAGGTTGAGGCGCAGTGCTCGCCGGCACCCAGCTTGTCAGCGTTCATCGCCAGGCACATTGAGCAGCCCGGCTCGCGCCATTCGAAACCGGCTTCGGTAAACACCTTGTCGAGCCCTTCGGCCTCGGCCTGACGTTTCACCAGACCGGAACCCGGCACCACCATGGCAAGGGCGATGGAGTCGGCGACTTTCTTGCCGCGCGCCACCTCGGCCGCCTCGCGCAGGTCCTCGATCCGCGAGTTGGTGCACGAGCCGATGAACACCTTGTCGAGACGAATATCGGTGATCTTCTGCCTCGGCTTGAGTCCCATGTACTCCAGCGCACGGCTGTAACCGCGCTGCACGGTTTCATCAGCCTGGGCCGCCGGGTCCGGCACTTCGCCGGAGATACCGGTGACCATCTCGGGGCTGGTGCCCCAGCTCACCTGAGGCTCGATCTCGGCAGCGTCCAGCGTCACCACCTTGTCGAACTCGGCATCGTCGTCGGAGACCAGCTCGCGCCAGTCGGCCACCGCGGCTTCCCAAAGCTCGCCCGCCGGCGCATAGGGACGGCCCTTGAGGTAGTCGATGGTGGTGTCGTCCACCGCGATCAGCCCGACCCGGGCACCGGCTTCAATGGCCATGTTGCACACCGTCATGCGCCCTTCCATGGAAAGCGCGCGGATGGTGCTGCCGGCAAACTCGATGGCATAGCCGGTACCGCCGGCGGTGCCAATCTTGCCGATGATCGCCAGCACCACGTCCTTGGCGGTCACGCCAACGCCCAGCTCGCCTTCGACGCGCACCTGCATGTTCTTCATCTTCTGGGCCAGCAGACACTGGGTGGCCAGCACGTGCTCGACCTCGGAGGTACCGATACCGTGAGCAATCGACGCAAAGGCGCCATGGGTGGCGGTATGCGAGTCGCCGCACACTACGGTCATGCCGGGCAGGGTCGCGCCCTGCTCGGGGCCCACCACGTGGACGATGCCCTGACGCGGGTCGTTGATGCGAAACTCTTCGATGCCGAACTCGTCGCAGTTGTCATCCAGCGTCTGCACTTGGATCAGCGAGATCGGATCCTTAATACCGGCATTGCCCTTGGCGCGCTCTTTCACGGTGGTCGGCACGTTGTGGTCCGGAGTGGCCAGGTTGCTGTCCAGACGCCACGGCTTGCGGCCTGCCAGTCGCAGCCCTTCAAAGGCCTGGGGCGAGGTCACCTCGTGCAGCAGATGGCGATCGATATAAATCAGCGCGGTACCATCACCGCGGTCTTTTACCAGATGCTGCGACCACAGCTTGTCATAGAGTGTCTGGCCTGACATGTCATCCTCCGGGGCCTGGCCCGTCTTGCGTCACGGCGGGCACGATGCCCTTGTTTTAAAATATGAGCTTCAAGAGATGAGTTTAGTTTTACGCGACCGCAGCATAAAATCAATTCATGTTGTTCATGTAATGGATTCTAAAATGGAATAGTAGGCGCTTATGGATACCCAAAGTCTACAGGCATTTCTGGCGGTGGCGGACAGCAGCAGCTTTTCACGCGCCGCCGAACAGCTCCACCTGACCCAACCGGCGGTCAGCAAACGCATCGCCACCCTGGAAGGACAGCTCGGCAGCCGCCTGTTCGACCGCATCGGACGCCGCGTCACGCTGACTGAGGCCGGTCGGCTGCTGCTACCCCGGGCGCGAAAGATCCTGGTAATGATGGATGACAGCCGACGCGTCATTGGCAACCTTGAAGGCAGCGTAGCGGGCAGCCTGACGCTGGCTACCAGCCATCATATTGGCCTGCACCGCCTGCCGGGGCTACTTCGCCACTATGTATGCGCGCATCCAGAAGTGCGCCTCGACCTGCACTTTCTCGACTCTGAGCAGGCGTATCAGGGCGTGCTGGACGGCCAGCTGGAAATCGCTGTGGTCACGCTCGCGCCCGAGCCCCACGCGCAGCTTGACGTCGTGCCAGTCTGGGTGGACCGCATGTGCTTTGTCTGCGCGGCGGATCACCCCCTGCGCCACGCCACCTCGCTGACGCTTGGCGAGCTGTGCTGCCATGCCAGCGTGCTGCCTGGCCCGCTGACCTTTACCCGTACGCTGCTGCAGCGGCGCCTCGAGTGCGAAGGACTGACCCTGAAAGCGAGCATATCGACCAACTATCTGGAAACCCTGAAAATGATGTGTAGCGTAGGGTTGGGGTGGAGCCTTTTACCCGAGAGCATGGTCGACGGCGACCTGGTGGAGCTTAACGTTGCCACTCCATCGCTTCACCGGCCGCTGGGCTATCTGGTGCACCGCAACCGCACGCTGTCCAACGCTGCGCGCCGCATGATCGAAGAGCTCGAGCAGGCGCGCGACACTGGCGTCGACTACCGGGCAACATTTACCCAGCAGGACATCACGCCATGACCTTGACGAAGTCACCCATCTGGAAAACATACCGCGACGCTCCGCTGGTGCTTAAAATGGCCGCGGGCTTTTTGCTGGGCATTGCCACGGCGCTGATCTTTCGCGACCAGGCCACCCTGATCAAACCACTGGGCACGCTGCTGATCCACCTGCTGAGCCTGATCGCCATTCCGGTGATTTTCCTCACCGTGGTGCTGGCCGTCAGCCAGATGAATCTGCTCCAGCTGGGAAAAATGGGCGGCAAGTTGCTGCTGTACTATCTGACGACCACTGCCCTTGCAGTGCTGATCGGGGTATCGCTGGCGCTGCTCTTCAATCCTGGCAACGGCCTGACACTGCCCGACATCTCGGTGGACATGCCCGACATCCCGCACTTTTCCGATATCCTGCTGCAGATCGTGCCACGCAACCTCTTTGCCGCCTTCACCTCCGGAGACTTGATGGCCATTCTGTTCATCGCCATCATCATCGACATGGCCGTTTCCACCATGCGCTTCTCCCGAGAAGAGGCCATGCGCGAGCACGGCACGCTGATCGAGCGCTTCTTCACCGCTCTGAACGAAATGTTCTACCGCATATTGAACGGTATTCTGCTGTATGCGCCCGTTGGCGTCTTTGCCATCAGCGCTTCCACCTTCGGCGGCCAGGGGGTGGAGACGCTGAAGTCGCTACTCTATTTCACCGCCGTGTTTTACCTGGGATTGGCTATTCTCTGGGGCGTGGTCTACACCAGCTTTCTGAGCCTGTCAAAACACTCGGCCGGGGCGTTTTTCAAAAATATCCGCGAAGCCTTCACCACGGCGTTTTTTACCTCCAGCAGCATTGCCACCCTGCCCATTGCCATCAAGGCGGCGAAAAAAGCCGGGGTATCGGAAAAAACCGCCAACTTCACCCTGCCCTTGGGCGCTATCTTCAACTCCGACGGCGGCGCGCTGCGCATGGGGGTCTCGTTGGTGTTTGCCGCTAATATCACCGGGCTCGATCTGGCATTTTCCAACTTTGTAGTCATCGTGATCATCGGCACCCTGCTCTCGGTAGGCACTGCCGGCGTGCCGGCCGCGGGGCTGGTCACGCTCTCCGCCGTGCTAAGCATGTTCGGTCTACCCCTAGAGGTGGTGGCGCTGATCGCCGGCGTCGATGCGCTGATCGGCATGGGCGGCACCGCGCTCAACGTAACCGGCGATATCGTCGGCGCGGCGGTGGTCGACGAGGGCACCCCTGACCCCCAGAAGATAATGGCCTCCTAAGTCGGCTTCTTTCAAGAGCATCAGCCAGTCGAGCAGCCGCACTTTCAGCGGCCAGCTGGAGGTCGCCGCGGTGGCAGTAGACCACCCTCCCACTCAACGCCCACTGGGCTATCTGGTGCATCGCAGTCGCACCCTGTCCAATGCGGCCCGTGCCATGCTTGAGCTGCTGGACGCCGCCCGGGAAGAATCCGCTTTGCAGTGGCCAACGTCGGAGTAAAGCGGTTAGCCTGCGTTTAATCTATCACATCTGCCTGGCAGCTCGTTTCATGACCTCCCCTGATTCCTCCGATGCGCCTGCTTCTGATTCTTCTCCCAACGCCCCAGGCAGCTCGGCTCTTGCATCGCCTTTGATCACACCGCGCCGAACGCTTGCCGGCGTGCTCATCCTTGTCGGCCTGGTGCTGCGTATCGCACAGATCGCCGGTCTGGAGCTGGCAAGCAGCGCTGGCGACAGCCAGGCACTTAATCCCGTCGGCTATGCGCTATGGTCAGGCGTCATTCTGCTGTGGCCCGACCTGCCGCACCGCTCGCGCCTGCAGGCAGGCGCACTGGCGGGAGTCGGCATCGCCCTGCTGCTGATCGCCTGGCTGGTATTCGACGCCCGGATAAACTGGCTCAACCTGCCCAACGGCAATGCCAACGTTGTGGCCATGCTGGTCGGCGTCAGCTTCATTGGCCTGATCGGTGGGCTGCGCAGCAAACCCCGACCACCGGGCCAGGCAGTCACTGGCCTGCGCGGGCTGCTAGGGACACTGCTCGGAGTCCACGTGCTGGGTTCGATTCTCAATCTGTCGACGCTGTTCATGGTCGGAGATCGCCTGGCGCGTCGCGGTCCGCTGACCACGCCCCAGCTTCTGGCCCTCAATCGCGGATTTTGCAGTGCTGCACTATGGTCGCCGTTCTTCGCCGCCATGGCCGTGGTCATGGGACTTGCTCCACAGCTGAGCTACGCGCAGGTGCTGGGCCACGGTCTCGCGCTGGCCTTTTGTGCCGGTCTTCTGTCGATGATCGAAATCCCGCGCCGCTTCGATCTCCGCCACACCCCAGGCTTTTCGCTGTCACCGCGCAGCCTGTTCATGCCGGTGGCCATGGCAGGGCTGGTGATGCTCTTTCACTACCAGCTGACACCGTCGCTGCCGATTCTGGCCATTATCACCTTCCTGCTGCCGGCCATTGCGCTGATGCTCAATCTGCTGAAAGGCCTGAACTGGACGGTGACACGGGTTAGCAGGCACAGCCGTGAGCGCCTGCCGGCCATGCGCGGGGAGATCTCGCTCTTTCTGTGCGCCGGGCTGCTCACTCAGGGACTCACGGCCCTGGCCAATGCCGCCACCGATGAAGGCTGGCGCCTGTTTGCCGACTTCGGCCCTGCCGAGGCCAGCCTGAGCTTTGCCGCCATCGTCGCAAGCTCGCTGGCTGGATTGCATCCGATCATTGGCATCTCGGTGCTGGCCTCGGTCACAGGCCTTGCCACCGAAACCCAGCAGACGCTGTTCGCCCAGGCATGTCTCGCGGCCTGGGCCATTGGCACCAGCGTCGGCCCGATATCCGGCACCAACCTCTCGCTGCAAGGCCGCTACGGCGTCAGCGGCGGGCTCATCATGCGTCACAACCTCGGCTACGCCGCGGTAATGAGCGGGCTGGTGGTTATCTCCCTGTGGCTGCTGGGCTAAAGGCGTAAAGGTGCCGCCGGGCGTCATGGCTGGATGAGCGCGCCGTGCGGATTTAGGCCTTCACAAGAAGCCAGTTTACTGGGCGATGGAGGCCGCAGGCCTCCCGAAAGCGCCACCCACCATCACGACTCCCCGGGGCGCCTGGCGGCGCCGGTCGCGCAGCAGAGTATCTACAGGGTCCGGTGCCACTGCCTCCCACGAAAACAGCTGCTCAGGCTTCCGGAACCCAGGGTGCGCGCACGAAGTAGCGGCTCCCACACTGGTGACAGGGTTCGATGCGAGTCAGCTTGTCCAGAGTTACCAGCGCCTCGCAGTGAGTGCAGCTCATGCGCCCCGGCACGGCCATTTCACCGGCTACGTAGTCGGCACGATACGCCTCCAGATCGTCCTCGAGGCGCTCACGCTGAATCTGGCTGCGGTCGGCGATGGACAGCAGCGCATCACCGATCCGCCGCGACAGCACAGAAAAATCGATGCCAAGCCAGTTGGCCACGCCTTCGCCACCGGCCGCCAGGTAGCTGCGCATCTCGCGCAGATCTCGCTCTACCCAGGCGCGCAGCAGCGCCAGCTCATCACGGGTAAAGGTCTCCACCTCGGCCTCGAACTCGACCGCCTCGTCGAGCTCCTGCTGGAGTCTTTCAAGACTCAGCTCACCGGCGCCTTCCTTGATGCGCTCAAGGATCCGTTCATAGGCGTCGCCCAGCCGCTGATCGTTCTCGTGGGGGCGCTGTTCGTCACTCATGCGTGTGCTCTCCTGGCTGGCTGAACCGCCGCTGGCCCGTAGCCGACAGCGGCCGTGCTGGGGTATGCTTGCGGTCCAATGTTTCCTGCATTTAAACGACATGCCATCGGCGAATCAACGACTTCCTTGAACCATCAAAGGCGTCTCTTCGCCGCTCATGGCCGCAGACATGCCGGCGCCACAGGCGCCGCGCTCAACTGGCAAGGTACCTGAAGGCAGCGATGGACGCACAATATCAGCCCCGCGAAATCGAACGCGACGCCCAGCAGTTCTGGGAGAAGAACCAATGCTTCAAGGCAGTGGAGGACGCCAGCCGCGAGAAGTTCTACTGCCTGTCGATGTTCCCCTACCCCAGCGGCAAGCTGCATATGGGGCATGTGCGCAACTACACCATCGGTGACGTGATCAGCCGCTATCAGCGCATGCGCGGCAAGAACGTCCTGCAGCCCATGGGCTGGGACGCCTTCGGCATGCCGGCAGAGAATGCCGCGATCCAGAACCAGGTGCCGCCGGCCCAGTGGACACGGCAGAACATCGCCTACATGCGCGACCAGCTCAAGGCGCTGGGTTTCGCCTACGACTGGAGCCGCGAGTTCGCCACCTGCGACGTCGACTACTACCGCTGGGAACAGTGGTTTTTCATCCGCCTGGTAGAAAAGGGCCTGGTCTACAAGAAGATGTCCACGGTCAACTGGGACCCGGTGGACCAGACGGTCTTGGCCAACGAACAGGTCATCGACGGCCGCGGCTGGCGCTCCGGCGCGCCGGTAGTGCGCAAGGAAATTCCACTGTGGTTCCTCAAGATCACCGACTACGCCGAGGAGCTGCTCGCCGATCTGGACAAGGTCGACTGGCCCGAACAGGTCAAGACCATGCAGCGCAACTGGATCGGCAAATCCCGGGGCGTGGAACTGGCGTTTGACGTTGAAGGCCAGGCGCCGCTACGGGTCTATACCACCCGCCCCGACACCCTGATGGGCGTCACCTATGTGGCCGTGGCCGCCGGCCATCCGCTGGCCCGGGCCGCTGCCAAAGACAACGCCGAGCTTGCCGCCTTCAATGAAGAATGTATCCGCGGCGGCACCTCCGAGGCCGAGCTTGCGCGCATGGAGAAGAAAGGCATGCCGACGGGGCTCGAGGCGGTACATCCGCTGAGCGGCCGCCGTCTGCCGATCTATGTGGCCAACTTCGTGCTGATGGAATACGGCACCGGCGCGGTCATGGCGGTGCCGGCCCACGACCAGCGCGACTGGGAATTCGCCACCCAGTACGAGCTGCCCATCGAAGCGGTGATCGCCGACGCCGACGGCCAGGCTCCGGATCTGTCCGTCGGCGCCCATGAAGAACACGGCGTGCTGATCAACTCCGGCGAATTCGATGGCCTCGACTTCCAGGCGGCGTTCGATGCCATCGCCGACAAGCTGGCCGCCCAGGGGCACGGCGAGGTCAAGACCAACTTCCGCCTGCGTGACTGGGGCGTGGCCCGCCAGCGCTACTGGGGCGCGCCGATCCCGGTCAAGTACGGTCCGGATGGTCAGACCGTCCCGCTCACCGATGACGAGTTGCCGGTGGCGCTGCCCATGGACGTCACCGTGGACGCCACCGGCTCACCGCTGAAGCGGATGCCCGAGTTCTCCGACCTCGGCGACGGCTGGCTGCGCGAGACCGACACCTTCGACACCTTCATGGAGTCGTCCTGGTACTATGCGCGCTTCTGCTGCGCCGACAACACCCAGGCCATGCTCGACGAGCGCGCCAACTACTGGCTGCCGGTGGACCTGTATATCGGCGGCATCGAGCACGCCATCCTGCATCTGCTCTACGCGCGCTTCTTCCACAAGCTGATGCGCGATTTCGGCCTGGTGGACTCCGACGAGCCCTTCCAGCGCCTGCTGACCCAAGGCATGGTGATTGCCGAGACCTACTTCCGCCCCCAGGCCAACGGTGGCAAGGAGTGGTTCAATCCCGCCGACGTCGAGGTCACCCGCGACGACAAGGGACGCCCGCTCAGTGCCGTGCTGATCAGTGATGGCCAGCCAGTGGAAATGGGTGGCATCGAGAAGATGTCAAAATCCAAGAACAACGGCGTCGACCCCCAGTCGATGATCGACCGCTTCGGCGCCGACACCGTGCGTCTGTTCATGATGTTTGCCGCCCCGCCCGAACAGTCGCTGGAGTGGTCCGACTCCGGCGTGGAGGGCGCGCATCGCTTCGTCAGGCGGCTGTGGAAACTGGCCAATGACCACCTGGCCATCGCCCCGGGCCGTATCGATACCGGCAGCCTCGACACGGACAGCCTCAATCAGGCCCAGCGCGAACTGCGCCGCAAGACCCACGAGACCATCAAGAAGGCCAGCGACGACATCGGCCGACGCACCACCTTCAACACGGCGATTGCCGCGGTGATGGAGTTGACCAACGCCTGCGGCCGCTTCGATGACACCAGCCCCGAAGGACTTGCGGTGGCGCGCGAGGCCGTGGAGACCTGCGTATTGCTGCTGGCGCCGATCATTCCCCATGCCTGCCATGCGCTGTGGCAGTCGCTGGGCCATGCAGACCCGGTCATCGACGCGTCCTGGCCGAGTCTGGATGAAAGCGCTCTGGCTCGAGACACCATCGAACTGGTGGTGCAGGTCAATGGCAAACTGCGAGCCCGCGTCGAAGTGGGCGCCGATGCCGAACGCGATGCCATCCAGGCAGCCGCGCTGGAATCAGAGAATGTTCAGCGCCATATCGAAGGCAAGACGGTACGCAAGGTCATCGTCGTGCCCGGCAAGCTCGTCAATATCGTCGTCGGTTGAATGCGGGAGGCCCGAATGCAACGCCGCACCCTGTGCAAGTACGCCCTGACCCTGGGCAGCGCCCTGCTGCTGACCGGCTGCGGCTTCAAGCTTCGCGGCCTGGACACGCCCCTGACGGAGCTTGCCGAGATCAGCGTCGCAGGCCCGGCCAGCCCGCTGCGCAAGCAGCTGATCGAGCGGCTGGAAAGCGCCGGCACCTCGGTCAACGACAAGGCACCATGGGTGCTCACCCTGGGCCAGGAGAACTTCGAGGAGCGCAACCTCGGCCTGCTGCAGGCTGGCAACCAGCAGCATGAGATGATGCTCAGCGTCAGCATCGCGCTGCAGCGCCGGACGGACGGCGCCTACCGCCTGCCCAGCGACGTGTTGACGGTCCAGGAGCGCTTCATGGTCAGCGATGACAACCTGTTGGCCACCGATGACTATCGTCGCGACGTCCGCGATCAGCTGCGTGACGAGGCTTCGAGGCAGATCATTCAGCGCCTGCGCATTCTCGCCGAGCGCCAGGGCTGACCATGAGGATCTATCCCGACAAGCTCGAAGATGCCCTGGCCAAGCGGCTGCCCGCCGTGGTGATCGTGGCCGGCGACGAGCCTCTCCAGCACCGGGAAGCCTGCGATGCGGTGCGCAAGGCCGCTCGCCAGGCCGGCATCGAGGAACGCCAGGTGCTGGACGTGGAAGCGAACTTCGCCTGGGGCCGGCTCACCGAGGCCGCCTCCAACCTGTCGCTGTTCGCCTCCCGCAAGCTGATCGAGGTGCGCTTGGGCAGCGCCAAGCCCGGGCAGGAGGGCGGCAAGGTGCTGCGCGACTATGCCAAGCGTTTTACCAGAAACGATGCAAGTGACGATAACCTGCTGCTGATCAGCAGCGGCAAGCTCGACCCCAAGGAACAGAAAAGCGCCTGGTTCAAGGCGCTTGATGAGGCTGGCCTGTTCGTGCCGGCGTGGCCGGTCGACGCGGCGTATCTTCCCCGCTGGCTGCGCGATCGAGCCCGGCACCACGGGCTGAACATGGACTCCGACACGGCCCAGCTGCTCGCAGAGCGCACCGAAGGCAATCTCCTGGCCGCCGACCAGGAGCTGCAGAAACTCGCCTTGACGCTGCCACCCGGCACCCATGTCAACCCACAGCAGGTGGCCGGCGATGTGGAAGACAGCGCCCGCTTCGATGTCTTCACGCTGATGGATGCCTGCCTGAAGGGTGAGAGAGCACGGGTATCTCGCATCATGAGCGGTTTGCGCGGTGAAGGCGTCGAAGCCCCCATCGTGCTGTGGGCACTGACCCGCGAGCTGCGCCAGCTGCTGTCACTGCTTCAGCACCTGGAGCAGGGCCAGAGCCTGGAGCATGCCTTCAAGGTGCAAAAACCACCGATCTTCAAGAATCGTCGCCCGGCCTACCAGCAGGCCATCAATCGCCTGCCACGCCAACGCCTGTACAAGCTGCTGCTGTTTGCCCAGCGCCTGGATCTTGCGATCAAGGGCGCCAGCCCGCTATTGCCCCAGTGGGATGGCCTGCACGATCTGGCGCTGACCCTGGCCGGTGGCCGCGGACCTCTGGCAGAGCTGAGGTCTTCCTACCGCACCATGCCATCGGGAGCATGAGATCCGGGCAGTGAAATACTGGAATCATCCCTTATACTTGGGCACTTGCTGCCTGCGGGTGTAGCGAGGCCGAGAGTCGCCGCTGAGAGACATTGAATTGTCTGTCCCACTTGGTAACGTAATCCCCATCTTACAAAGGAGTGTCGTCATGAAACGTCTGGTTCGATTCCTCAGCCCGCTGCTGATTGTCTTTCTCATCCTCGGCTCGATCCCCGCCGCCTTTGCCAGCAGCAGCGTACCGCTGGTTGGCACGGCAGATGCCTTGCAGGCCGCAAGCACCAGCCACCATCGCGATCAGATTCGCCAGATTCTGGCCAGAGACGATGTCCAGCGTCAGCTGCTGGCCCAGGGGGTTTCACCCGCCGAGGTCAACGCTCGGGTCGCCGCGCTGAGCGACGAGGAAGCACGCCAGATGGCCGAGCAGCTCGACAATCTGCCCGCCGGTGCCAGCAGCGTGCTGGGTGTGCTGTTCGCGGTCTTCGTGATCCTGCTGGTGACCGATATCCTGGGCCTCACCGATGTCTTCCCCTTCACCCGCTGAGCCAACATTCAGGTATGCAGCCTCAATCTCACGGTCAGCCAGCTCGTCAAGCTCTCAGCAAAAACGCCCGCAATGCGGGCGTTTTCCTGTGGCTGGGGCTGGCCCTGCTAGCTCTAGTGCTGCTGAGCGGCTGCGCCTCGGGGCCCTCGCTGAGCTCCGAGCGCCTGGCCAACCTCTCGGCACAGCAGCAGCGACTGACTCAGGTTCCCTTCTATCCCAAGCGCGACTATCAATGCGGCCCGGCCACCCTGGCCATGGTGCTGGAAGCCAGCGGCAAGTCCGCTTCCGTGGACACCCTCATTCCCCAGGTATTCCTGCCTGGCCGGGAGGGCAGCGTACAGCCCGAGATGCTCTCCACGGTGCGCCGCCACGGCCGAATTCCCTTCGTGATCCCCGGCGACTTCCACGCTCTGCTCCTGGAGCTGGATGCCGGCCATCCGGTGGCGGTGATGCAGAACCTTGCGCTCCCGGCCTTCCCCATGTGGCACTACGCGGTAGCCATCGGCTACGACCTGCCTGTCCGCCAGCTGACCCTGCACAGCGGCACCAGCCGCGCCAGGCAAACGGCGTTCGACCGCTTCGATGCCACCTGGGCACGCGCCGACCGCTGGGCTTTCGTGGCGTTGCCGCCGGGGGAGCTACCGGCCAGCCTGGCGGCAGATGAGCTGCTCCAGCCGATCAGCGACTTCGAGCAGACAGCCGGCAGTCGCCAGGCGCTGCCCGCCTGGCGGGCAGCCAGCCGGCGGTATCCAGACCATGCCATGCTGAGATTCGCACTTGGCAACGCGCTCCACACAAGCGAGGATAGTGCGGGAGCCATCCAGGCGTTTCGCGAGGCGGTGGCACGTGACCCCGAGCTCGCCGAAGGCTGGCTGAACCTGGGCCTGCTACTGGCCGATCATGCGCCTGACGAGGCTCGCGACGCCCTTGAAAGAGCCGCCAGCCTGAGCGGCCCCTGGCAGCAGCAGGCCCGATTGGCCATGGATGCACTAGAAGAGCGACAGTTGCGCTAAAGTGCCAATCGAAGTATCAGCAGCGGCGAGCTAGAAAGAGAAAACAGCCAATGAACTACGACATTCAGCTCAAGCGTATCTATCACGATGCCGCCCCTGACGACGGCGCCCGCATCCTGGTAGACCGCCTCTGGCCTCGGGGCAAGCATCGTGAGCTTCTGGCCCTGACCGACTGGTACCGCGCAGCCTCACCGTCGACCGTGCTCAGACGCCAGTATTATAATGACGAGATCAGCGCTTCAGTGTTTGCTACCCGCTACCGTGGCGAGCTACGCGATAACCCCGAATGCCTGATCCCCCTGCTGCGCCATGCTCGCCAGGGGCGATTGACGCTGCTCTCGGCGGCACGCGATCTTTCCACTTCACACCTGCCCCTGCTCAGGGAAGCCCTGATCGCAGCGCTGGAAGAAGAGGACCGGGCTGACCATGAGCCAAGCTCGCCACCCTGCTACGCGCATCTGGTGCCTGGCCCGGACAGCGAGTGAAAAGCCAGCTATCGAGCTGGCAACCTGCTCGGGCCGATGACCGATGCTACAGCGCAAGCCGCCGGTTAAGGCCGTTCTGCGCCGCCACCCGATAGGCTTCAGCCATGGTTGGATAGTTGAAGGTGGTGTTGACGAAGTAATCCAGCGTATTGGCTGCGCCTTCCTGCTGCATGATGGCCTGGCCGATATGCACGATCTCGGAGGCCTGATCACCGAAGCAGTGAATGCCGTAGATCTCCAGGGTGTCCTGGTCAAACAGGATCTTGAGCATACCCATGGTATCCCCGGTGATCTGAGCTCTGGCAGTATCCTTGAAGAACGCCTGGGCGACCTCGTAAGGCACCTTGGCTTCAGTCAGCTCGCGCTCGTTGCGTCCGAACGAGCTGATCTCGGGAATGGTATATATGCCGGTCGGCACCTCGCTCACATAGCGGTAGGGCCGCTCCAGCAGCGCATCACAGGCATTCACGCCCTGGTCATAGGCAGCACTGGCAAGACTCGGCCAGCCGATCACGTCCCCGGCGGCATAGATATGCGCAATCGCCGTGCGATAGTGGTCATCCACCTGCAACTGCCCGCGCCCATTGGCCTCCAGGCCAATCTGCTCAAGCCCCAGCTGATCGGTGTTGGCGGTTCGGCCATTGGCCCACAGTAGAGCATCGGCCCGCAGGCGCTTGCCGGACTTGAGATGCACGGTCACCCCGCCATCATCGCCCTCGACCCGCTGATATTCCTCGTTGTGGCGAATCAGCACGCCATGCTTGCGCAGATGGTAGGACAGCGCATCGCTGATCTCGTCATCGAGGAAAGACAGCAGGCTGTCGCGGTTGTTGATCAGATCAACCTTGACGCCGAGCCCCGAGAAGATCGAGGCATATTCGCAGCCGATCACCCCGGCACCGAAGATGAACAAGGTGCGGGGCGTGTGGCACAGGCTCAGGATAGTATCCGAGCAGTAGATGCGCGGATGACGGAAATCGATATCCGCCGGTCGATAGGGTCGTGAGCCGGTGGCGATGATGATCTGCTGCGCCGTCAGCTCATCGGTGCTCTCGCCCTCGCCGCGCACGATCAAGGTATGCTCATCCTTGAAGCGGGCTATTCCCTTGAACAGATCGATACGATTGCGCGAATAGAAGTTGGTGCGCATCGCCACCTGCTGCTCGATGGTGGTTCTCGTTCGATCCATCACCCTGGGAAAGGAAAACCAGCGCGGCTCACCGATATCGCGAAACATGCTGTTGGTATTGAAGGAGAGAATCTGCTTGACCTGATGACGCAGCGCCTTGGAAGGAATAGTGCCCCAGTGGGTGCAGTTGCCGCCAACTAGCTGCTGCTTCTCGACCGCTGCCACTCGTTTGCCATGCTTGGCGGCGTTGATGGCCGCACTCTCGCCGGCGGGGCCGGTGCCAATGACCACTACATCATACTTGTGAACTGCCATGGGTCCGCAAATCTCCCTCATCCTTGGGCGGCATGGTGCAGCCCTGCCGGCACCGGGAGCGCTTCACGCCTGGTGAACCGACATGACCGCATACGCGCAATCGATTGTTGGTACAGCTGATGCAGGTGGCCTTTCAAGAAACAAGGCTTTTCAAGAAAGCGCCGAATGAATCGACGAGCGCTATCAAGCCTCAGTGTTTCCTAGCGACGGGTAGCGTCGTAGCCGAGATCCAGTCCTCGGCTTTCATCGCTGCGTCGACGGGCACTGCCGCGCTTGCGATTCTCTTCTTCGCAGACTTCATCCTTGCCACCGCAGACCTCACAGCCATCCTTGAGGCCGAGCTGATTGAGCCCGCCACAGGTGCCAGCAATGGGACGCCGTCCCATGATGACGCCCACCGCCATAGCGCCCATGATCACCAGCATGAAAGCCAATGCAATAAAAAACATGTTCATGATACTTCCCCCTTCCGGTCGGGATTGACTGTCACTACTCACGCCCTTTCTCGAGCAGCGTCACTGCATTTGACAGCAGACTTGGCGCTACGCTCGCATTCAGGCTATATCCTTGGATGCCGCCGAGTCCTCCAGAGCGACATCCAGCGATACAACCAACAAGGGCCAGCCAGAAGGCCAGCCCTTGCTGTGACTCAGGCGACAGTTGCCATCATCAACCGCCGAAGTCGTCGAGCATGATGTTCTCGGGCTCGACGCCCAGATCCAGCAGCATCTTGATCACCGAGGCGTTCATCATCGGCGGCCCGCACATGTAGTACTCGCAGTCCTCAGGGGCCGGGTGGTCCTTGAGGTAGTTCTCGTACAGAACGTTATGGATAAAGCCGGTCGGGCCTTCCCAGTTGTCCTCGGGCTGCGGGTCTGACATGGCTAGGTGCCACTCGAAGTTATCGTGCTCTTCGGCCAGCTTGTCGTACTCATCGTTGTAGAAGGTCTCGCGCCAGGAGCGCGCACCGTACCAGAACGAAATCTTGCGCTTGCTGTCCAGCCGCTTGAGCTGGTCGAAGATGTGGCTGCGCATCGGCGCCATGCCCGCACCGCCACCGATGAATACCATCTCGGCGTCGGTATCCTTGGCAAAGAACTCGCCGAACGGCCCCATCACCGTGATCTTGTCACCCGGCTTCAGGCTAAAGGTATAGGTAGACATCAGTCCGGGCGGATGATTGGTGTTGGGCGGCGGCGTGGCAATGCGGATATTGAACTTTAGAATCCCCTTCTCTTCCGGGTAGTTGGCCATGGAGTAGGCGCGCATGACCTCTTCATTGGTCTTGTGGGAGATGTTGAACAGACCAAACTTCTCCCAGTCACCGCGGAATTTCTCCTCGATATCGAAATCCGAGAACTTGATATCGTAGGGTGGCGCCAGCAGCTGCACATAGCCGCCGGCACGGAAGGCCACTTCCTCACCTTCGGGCAGGCGCAGGTTGAGCTCCTTGATGAAAGTGGCGACGTTGGGGTTGGAAATGACCTCACACTCCCATTTCTTGACCCCAAAGACCGATTCCGGCACCTCGATCTTCATGTCCTGCTTCACCGGCACTTGGCAGGACAGCCGCCAGCCGTCTTTCCTCTCACGCAGGGTGAAGTGTGACTCTTCGGTGGGCAAAATCGCCCCTCCACCCTCTTCCACGCGGCACCGGCACTCCGCGCACGTTCCGCCACCGCCACAGGCAGACGGCAGAAAGACACCGTTGGCGGCCAGGGTGCCCAGCAGCTTGCCACCGGCCTGGGTGGTCAGCGAATTTTCAGGGTCGTCGTTGATCTCGATGGTTACCGCACCCGTACTGACGAGCTTGCTGCGCGCCGCCAGGATCACCACCGTCAGCCCGATGATGATCACGGTAAACATGACCACACCGAGCAAGATGACTGTTGTTTCAACCATGTCGGTTTCCTATTGCTTGCGTTACCTGGTCACCGGTGGTGCCTTGCACCGCCGACAGAACACGACCCATCTCAGAGCTGGATCCCGGAGAAAGACATGAAGCCCAGCGACATCAGGCCCACCGTGATGAAGGTGAGGCCAAGGCCCTGCAGAGAGGCAGGCACGTCGCTGTATTTCAGCTTCTCGCGAATACCGGCCAGCGCGGTGATGGCCAGCGCCCAGCCCACCCCAGCGCCGAGGCCATAGACCACCGACTCGCCGAAGTCATAGCTGCGCTCGACCATGAACAGCACGCCGCCAAGAATGGCGCAGTTCACCGTGATCAGCGGCAGGAACACGCCCAGCGCGTTGTAGAGCGCAGGCACGTACTTGTCGAGGAACATCTCCATGATCTGCACCAGAGCGGCGATGACGCCGATATAGCTCAGCAGACCCAAGAACGACAGATCGATGTCCTCGGCACCGCTGATACCGGTCCAGGTTAGCGCGCCTTCCTTGAGCAGGAAGGTATAGACCAGGTTGTTGATCGGCACGGTAACGGTCAGTACCACTATGACCGCGATCCCCAGACCAATCGCCGATGACACCTTCTTGGAAACCGCCATGAAGGTACACATGCCCAGGAAGAACGCCAGGGCCATGTTCTCGACAAAGACCGCTGCGACGAACAGGCTCAGATAATGTTCCATGTTACACCGCCTCCTTCGGCTGGGTGTTTTCCTTCATCACGAACTCGTTCTCCTCGATCTGCTCTGGGTCAAAGGCACGCAGCGCCCAGATGATCAGACCGATGATGAAGAACGCTGACGGCGGCAGCAGCAGCAGACCGTTAGGCACGTACCAGCCACCGTTCTGGACGGTTTCAAGCACGGTGAAGCCGAACACGGTGCCCGAACCGAGCAGCTCACGAACGAAGCCGACCGTCATCAGGATGAAGCCATAGCCCAGACCGTTGCCCACACCGTCCAGGAAGGACAGGCCCGGGCTGTTGGTCATGGCGAAGCCTTCGGCGCGGCCCATCACGATACAGTTGGTGATGATCAGGCCAACGAACACCGACAGCTGCTTGGACATCTCATAGGCGTATGCCTTGAGAATCTGGTCCACCACGATAACTAGCGAGGCAATGATGGTCATCTGCACGATGATTCGGATCGCGGACGGAATGTGATGGCGAATCAGCGAGATGAACAGGTTCGAAAACGACGTGACGAAGATGACCGCCAGCGTCATGACCAGCGACACGTTCATGCTGCTGGTGACCGCCAGCGCGGAGCAGATACCAAGAATCTGCAGCGCGATGGGGTTGTTCTTGAAGATCGGCGTCGTCAGGACGCCCTTGGGAGTCGGTTCTGACATCATCAGGCTCCTTCAATCTGGTTGCTGTCGTTAGAAGCGTCCTGCAACTCTTCCTGCTCGACGCCGCTGCGGAAACGCGCAAGATAGTCGCCGAAGCCTTGCGGACCCAGCCAGAAACGCACCAGGGCGGTGACGCCATTGCTGGTCAAGGAGGCTCCTGACAGCGCGTCTACTTCAGTCTCGCCACTGGCACCGCCCTTGACCAGGCCAATCGCGGGCTGGGTGCTATCAGGGTCAGCATAGATCTCCTTGCCGTCCCACTGGGCCTTCCAGCGCGGATTGTCCACCTCGCCACCCAGTCCCGGCGTTTCCGAGTGCGAGTAGAAGGTAATGCCCTCGATGGTGTTGCCATCGCCCTGGACCGACAGGTAGCCGCGCATCAGCCCCCACAGCCCCTGGCCACGGATCGGCAGAATCACCTGCTCGGGGTTATCAGGATCGCCGACCAGGTAGACGGTGCTGTACTTCTCCTGCCGAGCCAGTCCGGGACTCTCCCTTTCACCCGACAGGGTGCGGGACTGGGCCGGGTCCTTGGCAGCCTCGAAGCTGTCATAGGTCTGCGGGTCAAACTCATCGGTGTACTCGCCTGTTTCCAGGCTCACCACGCGAGGAGTGATCGACTTGAACACTTCCTCGACATCGGCGCCCTCTTCATAGAGGCCAGCCACCGCCAGGATGTTCGACTTGCGGTCGAGCTCCATGTTCAGCTGCTGCTTGGAACGCAGTGCCACAGCCGCCGTGGAGACGATGATCGAACACACAATACAGAGTGCGAACGCCACCGTCAGGATCTTCTTGATGGAATCGTTGCCCTTTGCCATCAGGTGGTCTCCTCGGCCGGAACGCCGGTACGCTGCATCCGACGCTTGATGTTGGCCTCAACAAAGAAGTGGTCGATCAACGGCGCAAACAGGTTGGCGAACAGGATCGCCAGCATGATGCCCTCGGGGAAGGCCGGGTTGACGACGCGGATCAGCACGGTCATGACACCGATCAGCACGCCGAACAGCAGACGGCCATGGTTGGTCATGGACGCAGACACCGGATCGGTAGCCATGAACACCAGGCCGAAGGCAAAGCCGCCCAGCACCAGGTGCCAGTACCAGGGCATACCGAACATCGGGTTGGTAGCGGAACCGATCAGGTTGAACAGCAAGGCCGTTGCGACCATGCCGAGCATCACCCCCAGCATGATTCGCCAGGAAGCAATCCCCGTCCATAGCAGTATCAGCGCACCGATCGCGATCGCCAGCGTCGAGGTCTCACCCACCGAGCCCGGAACAAAGCCAAGGAAGGCATCCCACCAGCTCCAGAGCTCGGTCACGCCGCTCATGCCATCCTGGAAGGCCACCGATAGCGCCGTTGCGCCGGTATAGCCGTCGGCTGCCACCCACACCGCATCACCCGAGATCTGCGCGGGATAGGCGAAGTAGAGGAAAGCACGGCCGGTCAGTGCCGGGTTGACGAAGTTCTTGCCAGTACCACCGAAGATCTCCTTGCCGATCACCACGCCAAAGGTGATGCCCAGCGCCACCTGCCACAGCGGGATGGTAGCAGGAAGTATCAGTGCATAGAGGACAGAGGTAACGAAGAAGCCCTCGTTGACCTCATGGCCGCGCTTGATCGCGAACAGCACCTCCCAGAAACCACCAACGATGAACGTCACCAGGTAGATCGGCACAAAGTATGTTGCGCCCAACACGAGGTTGGCCCATATGCTGCCTGGATCATGGCTGCCAGTCAGAGTCATGTCGACCGCTTCACGCCAGCCGCCAAGGGCGCCAAAGCCATCGGCAATCGCCAGGTTGGCCTGCCAGCCAGCATTCCACATCCCGAAGAACATGGCAGGAAAGGTACAGGCCCAGACGGTGATCATGATCCGCTTGAGGTCGATGCCGTCACGCACATGGGAGGTGGTCTTGGTGACGCTGGGCGGGCTGTAGAAGACGGTATCCACCGCCTCATAGAGCGGGTAGAACTTCTCGTACTTGCCACCCTTGTGGAAGTGCGGCTCGAGATTGTCGAGTGTCTGTCGGATACCCATCATCAGGCCTCTTTCTCGATCATGGTGAGATTGTCACGCAGGATAGGACCGTACTCGTACTTGCCCGGGCACACGTAGGTGCACAGGGCAAGATCTTCCTCATCCAGCTCCAGGCAGCCAAGCTGCATGGCCTGCTCGATATCACCAACGATCAGCGAACGCAGCAGCTGAGTGGGCAGAATATCCAGCGGCATCACTTTCTCGTAGGCACCCACCGGCACCATGGCCCGCTCCGAGCCATTGGTGGAGGTGGTCGGCGCATAGCGGTGCAGCCCCTTGAACTTCGAGAGATAGATCCCCATCACCGAGTGGCGATTGATGCCTGGTGAAATCCAGCCCATGAAGGCACGCTTGTTGCCTTCCTCGAGCAGGCTGAACTGATTATGGAAGCGCCCCAGGTAGCAGATCGCCCCCTCGGCAGCAAAGCCGGAGAACACCGACCCGGAGATCACTCGCGTATCCTTGGGCTCGATCACCTCGCCATCGAGCAATTCCTCGGTGCTGGCACCCACGCGGGTGCGAATCAGACGTGGCTTCTCGGCGCGTGGGCCGCCGATGGCCACCACGCGGCTGACATCCAGTTTGCCGGTAGTAAACAGCTTGCCGATAGCAGCCACATCCTGATAGCCGATGTGCCAGACCTGCTTTTGCAGACCCACCGGCGCCAGGTGATGAATGTGGGTTCCCACCAGACCCGCCGGGTGCACGCCATCGAAGGTTTCCTGCTGCACACTCTGGATATCGCTGCCCGGCAGCTTGGTATCCGGCGCCGTGCACAGAAACACCTTGCCCTCGGTCAGGCGTGTCAGCACCTTCAGACCATCCTCAAAAGCCTCGGCCTGCTCATTGATGATGAACGCGGGATCCGGGCTTAACGGGTGAGTGTCGATGGCGGTCACGAAGATATGGCCGGGCACGCTGTCGAGTGCCGGCGTGCGCGAGTAGGGACGCGTGCGCAGCGCGGTCCACAGCCCTGATTCGACCAGCTGGTCGACCACCGCCTGGCGCTCGAGGCCAGCCAGAGATTCACGCCCGTGAGCGGTAAAAGACACCGCCTCCTCAGACTCGTCGACCTTGATCACCACCGACAGCAGCCGGCGTTTCTCGCCGCGATTGACCGCCACTACTTCACCAGCAGCCGGTGCGGTAAAACGCACCCCGTCAATCTTCTTGTCGGTGAACAGCAGCTGGCCCAGTTTGACCTTGTCCCCCTCCCGGACCTCCATGGTCGGCTTCATGCCGATATAGTCGGTTCCCAGGATAGCCACGTGTCGTACCGGACGCGCATCTTCGATGCGCAGCTCCGGTGCCCCCGTGATGGGGAGATCCAGGCCTTTCTTGACTTCGATCATAGTCTCGCCCGTTGTTGGATCGGATATACGAAAGAAAGGGGTACGAATGGATCCGAATTCTTTTCGTTGTCAGATTGTTACCCGTCGGGCCCGGGCATTCCCGGACCGCCCCGAAAATCCACCGTATTATAAAGATAGCGCGCCTGATTGGCCACCTGACCTTAGGTCGCAAAGTGCTCGCTCAACTCCCCAGCGCCCCATCATGCAGGCTGTCACGAGAATGAACCTGATCTGTGTCAGCCGTCCGGGATACAGGCCCCGGAAAACGCAGGATGCCGGCCACCTGGGCCGGCATCCTGCTTGACAACGAGTGAGCGCGCGACGCACGACGCGAGCTCACCAGAGCTAGGCGCTTACCGCCGGCAACTTGGCGAACTTCACATTGGAGATGTGCTGCAGCATGCGAATCACTTGGCAGCTGTAGCCAAACTCGTTGTCGTACCACACATAGAGAACGGCATGACGACCGTTGGCAATGGTCGCCTTGGCATCGACGATACCGGCATGGCGGTTGCCGACAAAGTCCGTGGAGACCACCTCCGGCGAGTCGACGTAGTCGATCTGCTTCTGAAACGGCGAGTCTAGCGACATGCCGCGCAGATAGTCGTTGAGCGCCGCGGCATCGGTCTCCTTGTTCAGCGTCAGATTGAGAATCGCCATGGAAACGTTGGGCGTCGGTACGCGAATCGCGTTGCCGGTCAGCTTGCCGGACAGCTCCGGCAGCGCCTTGGCCACCGCCTTGGCGGCACCCGTCTCGGTCAGCACCATGTTGAGTGGCGCGCTGCGACCGCGACGATCCCCCTTGTGATAGTTGTCGATCAGGTTCTGGTCATTGGTGTAGGCATGTACCGTTTCCACATGACCGTGCTCGATGCCGTACTCGTCGTTGAGCACCTTGAGCACCGGCACAATGGCGTTGGTGGTACAGGACGCCGCCGAGATGATGTGGTCTTCGGCGGTAATGTCATCATGGTTGATGCCATAGACGATGTTTTTCACCTCACCCTTGCCCGGCGCGGTCAGCACGGCCTTGGCCGCGCCCTTGCACGCCAGGTGCTGGCCCAGGCCTTCGGCATCGCGCCAGATACCGGTGTTGTCGACCACCACCGCGTTCTCGATGCCATAGGCGGTGTAGTCAACCTCGGCCGGCGAGTCGGCATAGATGACCTGGATGACATTGCCGTTGGCCGTCAGGGTGCGCGCTTCGACATCCACGCTGATGGTGCCGTCGAAGGGCCCATGTACGCTGTCGCGACGCAGCAGGCTGGCGCGCTTCTCGAGGTCCTTGGCGATATCACCACGACCACGCACCACGATCGCCTTGAGGCGCAGCAGATTGCCGCCGCCGGCCTTCTCGATCAGCACCCGGGCCAGAATCCGGCCAATCCGGCCAAAGCCATACAGCACCACGTCCTGAGGCTTGCCAACCGCCTGGGGATCGTGAGCATCGACGATCTGCGCCAGCTGCTCGCGCATGAACGCGACCGGGTCGCCGCCACCCTGCTTCTTCCACATCACTCCCAGCTTGCCCACATCGACATGGGCCGGCCCCAGGTTCAGCTCCATCATGGCCTGCACCAGCGGGAAGGTGTCATTGACGTGGAGTTCCGTGCCTTCGACCTTGCGAACGAAACGATGGTCCTTGAGGATACGAATCACGCTGCGATTGAACAGCGAGCGACCAAACATCGTCGTCACGACATTATTATGGCGATACAAGCTGCCGATCAGCGGGATCATCTGCTCGGCGATTGCCTGATTGTCGTGCCATTCCTGGAAGACGGTATCGAGGGATTGCTGACTCACGAGAGGCCTCTTTCACTGGGACGGAAATGGCGTCATTATCCCGGTCGCGGCGCCTCAGGGCAATGCCGTGATGGTCGCAGCTGATGTAGGGGCGCTACACAATTGCCCGTTTCACTACAAGATAATCTCAGGCTGGTATGATGCCTGCGCATTTTGCCTGATAGATTGCTCGAAGGATTGCTGAACGAAACATTGCAGCGTTGCAGCTACTGGCCTTCTTCCATTTCACTGCACTCTTTTATTAGTGATCAACAAAATTACCCAACAGCCTCGATCGACGCCACCGATATCATGACTCTCTTGTTGCCGCTCGCTCCCGCTCGCCCCACCGGACTTCGCGATACCCTTTACTGGCAAGCGCCAGCCGGTAGCGCTACCGCCCTGTCTCTGGCGCATCTGGCCGAGGATGCTCCGCTGCTGGTGGTTACCCCGGACACTGCCCAGGCCCAGCGTCTGGAAATGGAGCTGGACTTCTTCTCGACGCTGCCGGTGCTGCCCTTCCCCGACTGGGAAACCCTGCCCTACGACAGCTTCTCGCCGCATCAGGAGATCGTCTCGGCGCGCCTGCGCACCCTGCGCCGACTGCAGGATGGCGAGCACGGCATCGTGCTGGTGTCGATCAACACGCTGATGCAGCGCCTGCCGCCGGTGGACTACGTCGCCGGACGCGTGCTGACGCTTGCCACCGGCATGCAGCTCGATCGCGAAGGCTTCCGCGAGCGTCTGTCCCGGGCCGGTTACCGGGCCGTGGAGACCGTCTTCGAGCCCGGCGAGTATGCCTTGCGCGGCGCCATCATCGACCTGTACCCCATGGGCGGCGAAGCGCCGCTGCGGGTCGATCTGATGGATGACGAAATCGACACCCTCCGATACTTTGATCCGGACACCCAGCGCAGCGATCGCAAGGTCGAGCGGGTCGAGCTGCTGCCGGCCCATGAGTATTCGCTGTCGCCCGAGGCCATCGCCCGTTTTCGTGAAGGCTTCGAGACGCTGTTCGATGTCGACCCGCGCCAGTGTCCGCTGTATGTTGACGCGCTGAAGGGGATTCCCTCACCGGGGCTTGAACAGTACCTGCCGCTGTTCTTCGAGCAAACGGCAACCCTGTTCGAGCACCTGGCCGACAGCACCCGAGTGGCACTGCTACCCGGCGCCCATGAGGCCGCCGAACACCACTGGGGTGCCATTACCAGCCGCTTTGAAAACCTCGGCGTCGACCCGACCCGTCCGCTGCTGCCGCCCCATCGCGCCTTCGTGCCGGTGGCGGAGGTGTTCGCCGCCATCAAGCACCACCCCAGGGTCGAGCTCACCAACGACGAAAACCATCGCCATGCGCTGACCTCCACGGCCTACCCGCTACCGGAGCTTGCCGTGGATGCCCGAGCGCGCCAGCCGCTGGAGGCGCTCAGTACCTTCCTCGACAGCCACCCGGAGACGCGCGTCTTGATGGTGGCGGAAACCCGTGGCCGCCGCGAAGCCATGGAAGAAACCCTCGCTCCGCTTGGCCGCGCCATCCCTCAGGTAGAGAGCTTCGCCGCCTTCGTCGAGCAGGACATGCCCCTTGCCATCACCGAGGGTGAGCTGGGCGCCGGCTTCTGGCTCGAGCAGCCGAATCTGGCGGTGATCAGCGAAACCGAGCTGTTCGGCGAGGTGGTGCGTCAAAGCCGCCGTCGCAGCAAGGCCACCGACAGCGACCAGCTGGTCATTCGTCATCTCTCGGAATTGCGCCCTGGCGCACCGGTGGTTCATCAGGCCCACGGCGTGGGCCGCTACAAGGGCCTGGAAACCCTGGAGACCGGCGGACAGGCCGCCGAGTTCGTGGCGCTGGAATACGCCGAGGGCGCCAAGCTCTATGTGCCGGTGGACAACCTGCATCTGATCACCCGCTATGCGGGGGCCGACGACGAACTGGCCCCGCTGCACCGTCTCGGCTCGGACCAGTGGGACAAGGCCAGGCGCCGCGCCGCCGAAAAGATTCGCGATACCGCCGCCGAGCTGCTGGACGTCTATGCCCGCCGGGAAGCGCGCCAAGGCTTCGCCTGCGCACCCCCGGACCAGGACTACGTGCGCTTCGCTGCCAGCTTTCCGTTCGAGGAAACTCCCGACCAGCAGGCCACCATCGAAGCGGTCATTGCCGACATGACCGCCCCCCAGCCCATGGACCGCGTGGTCTGCGGCGACGTAGGCTTCGGCAAGACCGAAGTGGCCATGCGCGCCGCCTTCCTGGCCACCCAGAGCAATCGTCAGGTAGTGGTATTGGTGCCTACCACCCTGCTTGCTCGTCAGCACTACGATAACTTCCGCGACCGCTTCGCCGATACCGCCGTCAGCATCGAGCTGATCTCGCGCTTTACCGGCGACCAGAGTCGCCAGGGACAGCAGAGCACAATTGAGCGCATCGCCGACGGCAAGGTGGATATCGTCATCGGCACCCACAAGCTGCTGTCGAAGTCGATGCGCTTTCCCAACATGGGGCTGCTGGTGATCGACGAGGAGCACCGCTTCGGCGTGGCCCAGAAGGAAAAGCTCAAGAGCCTGCGCGCCGAGGTGGACATTCTGACCCTGACCGCCACGCCGATTCCCCGCACCCTGAACATGGCCATGAACGGCATTCGCGATCTGTCGATCATCGCCACCCCGCCGGCGCGGCGACTGTCGGTGAAAACCTTCGTCAAGCGCCGCGACGAGGCGCTGATCAAGGAAGCCCTGCTGCGCGAGATACTGCGCGGCGGTCAGGTCTACCTGCTGCACAACGAAGTTCGCACCATCGAGACCACCGCCGAGCAGATTCGCGAGCTGGTGCCGGAAGCCCGGGTCGCGGTGGCCCACGGCCAGCTGCCCGAGTGCAGCCTGGAACGGGTGATGTCGGACTTCTATCACAAGCGCTTCAACGTGCTGGTGTGCTCGACCATCATCGAGACCGGCATCGACGTGCCCAGCGCCAACACCATCATCATCGAGCGCGCCGACAAGTTCGGCCTGGCCCAGCTTCATCAGCTGCGCGGCCGGGTCGGTCGCAGCCATCATCAGGCCTACGCCTACCTGCTCACCCCGCCGCCCAAGGCCATGACCCGGGACGCCATCAAGCGCCTTGAGGCCATCAGCATGGCCGAAGACCTCGGCGCCGGCTTCACCCTGGCCAGCCACGACATGGAAATTCGCGGCGCGGGCGAGCTGCTCGGCGATGAGCAGAGCGGCCAGATGGAAGCCATCGGCTATACCCTGTACATGCAGATGCTGGATCGTGCGGTGAAGGCGATTCGCGAGGGCAAGACGCCCAACATCGAGGCACCGCTGGACGAGGGCGTGGAAATCAGTCTTGGCCTGCCGGCGCTGATTCCCGCCGATTACCTGCCCGATGTGCAGCAGCGCCTGGTCATGTACAAGCGTATCGCCAGCGCCGGGAACAGCGGCGAACTCAAGGAGCTGCAGGTGGAAATGATCGACCGTTTCGGGCTGCTGCCCGGCCCGGTCAAGACGCTGCTGCGCCAGACGCAGCTGCGCCTGCGCGCCGAGGCGCTGGGCGTGGCGCGTCTCGATGTCGGCGCGCACAAGGGGCGCGTGACGTTCGCCCCGAGCACCCAGGTCGACCCCCTGACACTGGTCACGCTGATTCAGTCATCACCCAAAAGCTACCGGCTGGAAGGAGCCGACACCCTGCGCCTCACCGCCGACCTGCCCGATGAAGCAACGCGCTTCGGCTTTGTCGAAAAGCTGCTCGACTCACTGAACCAAAAGACACAGGCGGCCTGAATATAACGATGCAGGCCCATCACATTCTTGCATCAATACGTCGTACACTTCGGGCATCGGTGGCGATCCTGCCGATGGCGCCCTTACACTGAATGGAAGTCTGAACGGAAGCCAAAATGATCAAAGCTCTGTCCCCTCTGACCCGGTGGTCGGCTCGCCACCTTACCCTGGCCACCGCCCTTGCTGCCTGTCTCGCCCTTTCCACTACGGCTCAGGCCAAGGAAGCAGCCCGCAATGTCTTTCCCCTGCCCCAGGAAGGCGAGCTGATCGGCGAGATCTACAAGGTCACGGCCAAGCGCGACGACACCCTGATCGATATCGGCCACCGCCACGGTATCGGCTACGAGGCCATGGTGCGTGCCAACCCCGATGTCAGCGTCTGGTATCCCGGCGAAGGCACCGAGGTGATCATCCCCGGGCAGTTCATTCTGCCCGATGCGCCGCGCGAAGGCGTGATCGTCAACGTGGCCGAAATGCGGCTCTACTACTACCCGCCCAACAAGAAACAGGTCGAGACCTATCCTATCGCCGTGGGGCGCATGGACTGGAAGACGCCGCTGGGCAAGACCACCATCACCGAGAAAGTCGAGAACCCGACCTGGATTCCGCCACAGTCGATCCGCAAGGAACACGCCGAGGCCGGCAACCCCTTGCCCGCGGTGGTTCCGGCGGGACCGGACAACCCCATGGGCAATCACAAGATGCGCCTGGGCATCCCCGGCTACCTGATCCACGGCACCAACAAGCCCGACGGCGTAGGCATGCGAGTCACCCATGGCTGTATCCGCATGCTGCCGGAACACATCGAAGACCTGTTCCCGCGCCTGCCGCTTGGCACCTCGGTGCGGCTGGTCAACGAGAGCTTCAAGCTGGGCTGGTCCGACGGCACCCTCTACGTTCAGGCCTACCCCTACCTGGATGAAGAAGAAGGCAATACCATGCAGCGGGTCACCGAAGCGCTGGCCGAGGTCGACGCCAACGTCGAAGGGCTCGACTATCCGATCGACTATGCGCGTCTGCGCGAGGTGGTCGAGGTGCCCGGCGGCATGCCGGTGGCCCTGAACGTGAGTGAGCCCGAGCCGGAGCCAACGACCGTCTACGACAGCGTCGATCCGAGGCCGGCCACCTTCATGGACCGCCTCTCCATCGAGGGCTAAGCGACTCGACTGCGGGCCTTGTCTGATATCAGGCACCAACCTGAGCTTCAAGACAGGGCCCGCAACTTTTCCGTACTTTCCTTTCGTGCACTCCACCCTCGCTTCCTTGCCGCGCTTGCTCAGGAGCCCCGTGTGCCGCACTCCAGCATCGACCTTCCTCGGCTGATCGCCCATCGCGGCCTGTCTGCCCACGCTCCGGAAAACACCCTGTCGGCCGTTCGCGCCGCCCATGCTGCCGGCTGTCAATGGGTAGAGCTGGATGTTCAGCTACTCGGCGATGGCACGCCGGTGATATGGCACGACAAGGACGTCAACCGCTGCAGCAATGGCCGGGGACACCTGCACAACATGGACCTTTCACGCGCAAAGCGTCTGGACGTGGGTGGCTGGTTTTCCCCAGGCTTTGCCGGAGAGCGCATGGCTACTCTGGACGAGATGCTCGGACTCATCGGCGAGCTGGGGTTGGGGCTCAATCTAGAGTTGAAGGTCCACCGGGGCCGTGATCCGGTGGCGCTTGCCGAGGCGACGATTCCAGCGCTGATGGATGCGCTGCCCCCACGGCGACGCCTGGTGTCTTCCTTCAACGCACATGCGCTGAGCCATTCACGCACGCTAGCCAACGCCGATTCGCTGGCGCTGGGCGCGCTGTTCGAGCGGGTGCCCGGCGACTGGCAGGCCCGCTGCGAGGCAGTGCACGCCTGGAGCGTGCACGCCAACTGGAAGAAACTCTCCGAACGCCGCGCCCGAGCCATTCGCGCTGCAGGCTACCCACTGCTGTGCTATACCGCCAACGATCCTGATCGCTTTGCCCCGTGCTGGAACTGGGGCGTGTCCGCAGTGATCAGCGATGATCCGGGATTGTTCACGATCCCCGAGACCGTTCACGACGAGCTGATATCAACGACCGGCACGGTCGGCTCCTCACCCCAGATCAGAAGGCGGTGATCAAAGTTGCTGTCCAGGGTCGGCTTGATCACCTGAAAGTACGGCGACACATCGAAGTCCCGCGGCACGAAGTGGCTATAGTGGCGCGGATAGAGCACCTTGATGTCACGCCCACGATAACCTGGCTCCAATGACTGGGCGGGGGCGATGCGCGGCAATATCGGATAGTCGATCGACTGATAGGCCTGGGCAATCAGCGTCGAGCAGATCGCCCGGGTGGGATCACCGCTACCCAACGCCAGCATTTGCCGCCGCCAGCGTGACGGTATCGGCGGCATCGGCATCAAGTAGCGCGCCAGATCGAAGATATGGCGCAAGTCGTATTGCAGCCCCAGACGCTGGCCGGCGAAGTCGATGACTTGCCTCATCTCTTCTTCGTTCAGACCCACCGGCCGGCAGATGCGACAGTGCAGATCGCTATAGGTCTCCAGCGGCAGCCGACGCACGCCGTCTTGAATATCCGCCTCGATCAGCCCGTGAGGTCCGCCTCCCGCTTCGGCATATGCATCACCCACATAGAGCGCGGAATGGGACCAGGTGGACTGAGTCAGATACTTGATAGCGGTGCTGACGCGCGTATTTCCCTCGACCAGCAGTACATCGCCGGGACGCAGGCAGGCCTTGAGCCGCCCAACATCTGCCGGCGTCAGTGTCGCCACGCCGGGCAACGGTTTGGTCAGGTAGCTGCTCAGCCATTCGCCAACCCTGGCACGTATCGACTTCCTCATCATCGGCTGCTAGTCCTTGAGCCGTCCGATCGCCCGCCGCCTGGCATGGCGCTTGTCTGCGCGCTGGCGAGCCTCATCGCCAATGCGCTGCCCGACCACCCGCGCCACACCAACCAGCGCGCCACTCGCCACGCCCCACAGCAGCGCCTGGCCCCAGCCGGTTTCACGCCGGGCCGGGTTCTCGGGCGGCTCGCTACCGGTGCGCTTGCGATAAGTCGTGCGTGCCGCCTGGTGAGCCAGCATCCCGGCCCCAACGGCGGCGGTATACGTCAGCGCCGACCACAGTAGTCTCTTCTTCATGGTTCGAACTCCCGGTAGCAATCCTTCGCTATCCTGACACGCTGTGTGCTCAGCTAAAAGTCCTCCATGCTGTGATGACACCAGCTTCCAGCTGGCCGCTGTCATCTACACTATGGTGCAGGTGTCTGGCGCCAGGTTCAGGTAGTAATTAATAATGAGGAATGGCCATGTCATCTTTGTTAGTGACTTCCTGCCTGACCTGGGTCAGAAAGCCATCGGATGCTTCATGCACACTGGCACTGTGAACATTCATCAATAGAAGAAGTCAGTGACTTCAGTACGTGTTTGCACTGTTTTCCGCCTGAGGCTGAACTTGTCTTTCGACTCTTCGGCAAAACAGAAAACCGCCCCTTGGCGGCGAATATTCGACCTCGATGAAAGGAGCCACTTCATGAAAAGAGTCGTGTTACTGGCGGGATGGGCAGCCATGCTGGGCAGTGCCCAGGTCATGGCGGATTCTCAGTGGCAATACAGCGGAGATAAAGGACCCGAAAACTGGGGTGAACTGAGTGACGACTACAGCATATGCGCCCTAGGCGTGAACCAGTCGCCAATCGATATTCGCGGCCCTATCGAGGCTGAAGTCCCGCCATTGCAAGTCGATTACGGCCCCGACGCTGAGCGCATCGTCAACAACGGCCATACCCTCATGGTGGAAGTCGCGCCGGGCAGCCAGATAAGCATGGGAGAAAAAACCTTCGCCTTGAAGCAGTATCATTTCCACACGCCCGGCGAGAATTTGATCGAGGGCCAGTCCTATCCTCTGGAGGCACATCTGGTGCACGCGAACGACCAGGGCAATCTCGCAGTGATCGGGGTGATGTTCGAGCAAGGAGAGGCGAACACCGCTCTGGAGCAGTTGCTCGCCGACCTGCCTGCCGAGACTGGTTCCACCCGGTCCTTGTCGGAGCCGCTAAACACTGTCGAGCTGCTGCCGGAAGAACGCAGCTACTACCATTTCAATGGCTCCCTGACCACGCCTCCCTGCACCGAGGGAGTACATTGGTTCGTGATGAAGGAGCCGCTGACGGCCTCAAGCGAGCAGATTGAAGCGCTGTCCGATGCCATGCCCCACCCCAACAATCGTCCCGTGCAGCCTGTCAATGCCCGGCCAGTTCTGCATTGACCGCTGATTGAAGCTGGTTTTCAGCGTTTCCTGCTGATCAACACTGTTGAGCTGCATTGAAAATCAGCAGTAGCGCATCCAGTGTTGGGCAGGGAACCTGCCATGAATTACTTCAGCCCGTCGCTGACCATGGGCACGCTGAAGACCGTTGCATGACACTTCAGCTATTCTTCACTCGAGCTGGTACAATGTAAATCAACAACTTACAGGAGTTCATCTATGCATTATGTAGACATGCCAACTGCCAAGGAAATTGGCGACCTCAATCTGGTTCGTGCTGATGCGTGCGTCTCTATCTACCTGCCAACCACTCCCCGCACACGTGAAATCGAGCAGAGCCGGATCAATCTCGGCAACCTGGTCAGGAAAGCCATTGGTCAGCTCGAAGACAACGGTTTCGAGAAACGGCGCATCTGGTCACTGCAGGAGCAGTTCGATGACTTGCTGGCCGATGACGAATTCTGGAACCACCAGGCAAACAGCCTGGCCATTCTGGCAACGCCCGAGTCGCTGCGCACCTACCGCATGGCGAACAAGCTGAACGAAATCGTCGAAGTATCCGACCGTTTCCACCTCAAGCCGCTGCTGCGTGCCATTACCTTCCCCCATGCGGCCCATGTGCTGGCCCTGTCGGAAAACGCCGTGAGACTGATCGAGGTGTCCGCAGACTTGCCGGCAAGAGAGCTCAAGTTGTCGGATCTGCCTGAAGACCTCACCAGCGTCGTCGGCCAGGCAACCACCAAGGACTACACGGGCACCGGCAACCGCTCAAGCGACAAGGACCACAGCTCCTATCAGGCGCGCTATGTGCGCAAGATCAATAGCGTACTGCGCCCTTTCCTCATGCAGACGGACCTCCCACTCATACTGGCGACAACCAAGCCACTGGAATCCCTGTTCCGCTCGATGAGTACCGTCCCGGCTCTTGCCGAAACCATTGCGGGCAACCCCGAGCACCTGAGCGAGTCAGAGCTGGCAAGCGCGGCGAGGCCCATACTCGACGCCCACTACGCTGAGCAGATCAAGCAATTCCACCGCCTGTTCGAAGAGCGTACCGGGCAGAACCGAACCACCACGGACATTTCCGATGCGGCGCGTCTGGCCACCTTCGGCGGCATCGACACGCTGCTGATCGACATTGACGGCGTGGTCGACGGCTTTGTCGACGATGAAACCGGTGAAATCACCTTCGGCGACCAGGGCGATGCCGTCAACTACGGAATTGTCGATGAGATCACCGGCCGCGCACTGCGTACCGGCGCCAAGGTCATGGCCGTTCGCAAGGCGGATATCCCCGGCGGGCACGACCTGGCGGTGATCACGCGCTACCCGATCTAAGCGCAGTCGAGCAGCCCACTCAAATCGGAGCGGGATGGGGGCGCAGCCCCTGTCCTTTCATACCGTTCGGTACACTGCCAATATCCTGTGCCATGACCGGCACAAATAAAACAAGGCGCTGGCAATATGCCAGCGCCTTGTCATTTATTACTGAATCAGAAGTATCAGACTTGCCAGGATCTTTTAGAACCTGTAGCTCACACCCACCTGAAACAGGCTTTCTGTCGGTTCAAACTTCGTTTTTCCACCGGACTGGTCGGAGAAGTTCTCACTCGAGTAGCGCGTCTGAGACCAGTCCAACCGCAGCGCCACGTCTGGCGTCAGTTTGTTTTCCACACCAACGCCGTAGCGGAAGCCGTCAAACTTCTCACTGTCTGAGAAAGAGCCATAGCCTGTAACACTTTCTTTCAGCTTATACTTGGTGCG
>ERZ1032675.7-NODE-7-length-44091-cov-5.331933_pt1 | contig 44091 bp, 34 predicted proteins | sample MGYA00516694_ERZ1032675 | MGnify/ENA primary metagenome ERZ1032675 (study PRJEB33719, sample SAMN04261600) | wastewater metagenome | biome: rural village; feature: latrine urine exit; material: soil | place: El Salvador | collected 2013-01-14 ...
CGATGCCGATACCCGAGCTCAACAGGCCATCGATCAGGCGCTGATAGGCATCGATACTCTCGGCCTCGACCTTGATCAGATAGTCCACGCCGCCACCGACCGCCACGCACTCGGTTACTTCCGGAACATCCAGCACCCAGGCTTCGAAGCGATTGAAACTGACGGCGTTGTGGACCTTGAGCTCGATCTGCACCCACACCGGGGTGCGCTTCAGCACTACCCGTGAATTGAGCCTGGCCGCATAGCCTTCGATGATGCCGGCCTGCTCCAGTCGCTTCACCCGCTCCCAGCAGGGGCTGATCGAGAGATTGATCGACTCGGCCAGCTTCGACTTGGTGATGCGTCCGTCCCTGGACAGAATCTCGAGAATCTTCAAATCATAACGGTCGAGCTTCATGCCTTCCTCTGTGCAAAGCGCTCAATCTAATGAGTCCACCACATCGGCGATGACTGCGATGGTATCACCCATATTGACCAGCGATGGAAAGCGCCTGGCGGCGAGCAGTCCGCTGCGCCCGGCATGATACTCCACCGGCGGCGTGCCGCTGCGGGTCATGTCGTAGACGCGGGCAATCACCTCACCCTTCGCGACGCGATCACCCAGAGCAAAGGTCAGCTCCAGCAGGCCGGAATGCTCGCTCTGCACGTAGCAGCTGGCATCCGGCATATCCAGATAGACCTGAGGCTCGGCGGGCATTTTCACCTCGCCGGCGACGAGCCCATAGTGAACCAGGAAGTTACGCACGCCGCGCTCGGTAACCGCCAGACTCTGCGGCGTGGAGGTGCCGCCGCCGCCGAGCTCGGTGGCCACGAAGATCTTGCCCTGGGACTCGACGGCGGTGTCGAACAGCGCCGCGGCGTCGAGCTCGAACATCATCATGGCGTAGGGCGCGCCGAACGCCATGGCGCCCGCCAGCGCCTGACGCTGCTGCTCGGGATTGTCCAGCACGTGGGATGCACCGAACGGGATGATGTCCAGCGTGCGCCCGCCGGAGTGCAGGTCAAGCACCACGTCGCACATCGGCACCATCACCCGGGTGAAGTAGTCGGCGATCTTCTCGGTCACCGTGCCGTCCGGGTCACCTGGGAAGCTGCGGTTGAGATTGCCACCGTCCATCGGCGACGTACGCTTACCGGCCATGGCTGCCGGCACATTCATCATCGGCACGATGATCACGCGCCCGGTCACGTCCTCGGCTTTAAGCGAGCTGGACAGCTTCAGCAGCGCGGTGATGCCTTCATACTCATCGCCATGATTGCCACCGGTGAGCAGCGCGGTGGGTCCATCACCGTTGTTGATCACAGTGACCGGGATCATCACCGCACCCCAGGCCGACTCATCGTCGGAGATCGGCAGCTTGAGGAAGCCGTGCTGGATACCATCGGCCTCGAAGTCGACGGTAGCGCTGATGGGGCTGGGTCGTTTGCTCATGGCACCTGCTCCTTTATCCCTTTTGTTGTATCTCGAACCTTGCATCTCGAACTACATGACGAACAGCTGCCGCGGAAAGTCTGCCAACGTCTCGCAGCCGGTTTCGGTGATCAGAATGCTCTCGGTGATCTCCATTCCCCAGTCGTCTTCCCACAGTCCCGGCATGAAGTGAAACGTCATGCCGGGCTGCAGTACGGTATCGTCAGTGGGGCGCAGACTGACGGTGCGCTCGCCCCAGTCCGGCGGATAGCTCAAGCCGATGGAGTAGCCGCAGCGGTTACCGCCGCGGTCAAAGCCGTGATTGTACATGGCGGTTCCCAGCGCCAGGGCGATATCGGCGGTGTGGTTGCCAGGCTTGGCCACGGCCAGGCCGTTCTCGATGCCTTCCAGCAGCGCCGATTCGGCCCGCACAAAGTCCGAGGGCGGGCGTCCCAGGAACACGGTGCGCGACAGCGGCGTGTGATAGCGCTTGTAGACCCCGGCAATCTCGAAGAAGGTGCCCTCGCCCTGACGAAACGGCGTGTCGTCCCAGGTCAGGTGTGGGGCCGCCGCATCCTTGCCGGTGGGCAGCATCGGCACAATGGCCGGATAGTCACCGCCAAATATCTTGCCGGCGTCATCCGTCCAGCCCTCGATGCCGACGCGGTAGATCTCGGATACCAGCCTGCTCTTGGGCAGGCCCGGCTCGATGACCTCGAGAATACGCGCATGCATTCCTTCAACGATCTTCGCCGCCACGCGCATGTACTCGATTTCCCGGGGCGATTTGATCAGCCGGCACCAGTTGACCAGCGAGTTGGCATCCATGAAGCGGGCGTGGGGCAGCCCGCGCAGCAGACTCTGGTACGCCTTGGCGGAGAAATAGTAGTTGTCCATCTCCATACCCACCACGCCATCGTGCCAGCCGCGATCCGGAAGAATCGTCTGGGCCAGATAGTCCATGGGGTGCATGTCCGGGTTCTGGACATAGTGATCCGGGTAATAGGTGATGTTTTCCGGATCGATCCAGCAGGTACGCAGCGCGCCGTTGGCATCCATGCGCCGCCCATACCACACCGGCTCGCCCTCGAGCCCGACCAGTACACACTGATGGACATAAAAGGACCAGCCGTCATAGCCGGTCAGCCAGGCCATGTTGGAGGGGTCGCTGATGATCAGCACATCAATACCCCGGCCCGCCATCTCGGCACGGACCTTGCGAAGACGACCGGCGTACTCTTCGCGGGTAAAAGGCAGGAAAATCTCAGTCATGGAACCGCTCACCAAACGATCTCATCACCAAATCCGGCAGCGTCGGTGACACTGCTGCCGGGGCACGGGCGACCTTATCCGAATTGTTTTAACCCCTGCAAATTGTCATGATATTTGCTAGCATCAAATCATGACAATTCCCGGCCAATGTCGCATTCGCGATACTAACACTCTCTCTCGGCTGCGGGTCAAAGCCTTTATTGAATCATGACATTTGATTTCACACGCTATCTCACCGACAACGGCCCTCGTTATCTGGCGATTGCCCGTGCATTGTCACAGGCCATCAAGCAGGGTGAGCTCGCGCCAGGCACGCGCCTGCCGCCCCAGCGCCAGCTGGCCGATACGCTGGCCGTCAGCGTCCAGACCGTCTCCCGAGCCTATGCTCAGGCTGAGCGCATGGGCCTCGTGCAAGCCAGAGTCGGCAGCGGCACCTGGGTCAACTCCCTGGGCGACACACGGGAACCGGCCTATCTGCGCAACCCCGAACCGCGCAGCGAACAGGCGATGATCGACCTGTCGATTGCTCATCCGATCTGCCCTGCGGAGCATCAGCTGCGCTTTCGCGAGACCCTCGCCCAGTTGGCCGAGCAGTGCCCGCCGGATATCGTCAGCGCCAACCGCCCTATTGCCGGTCTGCCTCACCATCGCGAGCAAGCTAGCGAATGGCTCAGGCAGCGCCTCGGCGTTCCCGGCGACGCCGATAGCCGAGTACTGTGCAACGGCGCCACTCACGGCCTGATGCTGGCGATCTCGACAGTGGTACAGCACGCCGACGTGGTACTGACCGAGGCGCTCACCGATCATGGCCTGATTGCCTTGTCGCGGACCCTGGGTTTTCAACTGCGGGGTGTCGCCATCGACGAGCAAGGCGTGATCCCCGAGGCGCTGGAGCTCGCCTGCCGACGCTTCCAGCCGCGCGCAGTGTGCCTGACGCCAACCCAGCTCAACCCCACCGGTGCCACCATGAGCGAGGCGCGTCGCGATGCGGTCGCCGAAGTGCTGCAGCGACACGACGTCTGGCTGATCGAGGACGATGTGCATGCGTTGCTTGAGCCACCGGGGCTGACGCCGCTGGCGGCGCGCCTGCCGCTGCGCAGCTTCCACGTCACCAGCCTGACCAAGTCGACGGTCCCGGGACTGCGTGCCGGCTATCTCAGCGTGCCGCCGACACAGTTTCATCACACCCTGCCCCGCTTGCGAGCCACCTGCTGGATGGCCACGCCGCTGGTGTTCGAGATTGCCGGCGCCTGGCTTGCCGATGGTACGGTGGAAGACATGGCCAGCACCCAGCGCGATCTGCTGGCCGAACGACAGCAGCTGGCGGCCCGCGTGCTGTCGCGCCATGAGGGCGCATCGCGCCCGACCAGCCTGCATCTGTGGCTGACGCTGCCGGTCAGCTGGCGTGCTGAGGAACTCCGCCTGCAGGCCGAACAGGAAGGCGTTGCCGTCACCACGGCGACACCCTTCATGGTCGAGCAGACACCGGCGCCCAGCCGAATCCGCCTGAGCCTGGGCGCCGAACCCGAACTCTCGCGCCTTGAGCACGGCTTGCAGCAGCTGGCTGACCTGCTCGACGATACCCCGCCGCCCATGATGCAAATCATCTACTGATCATCCAGTAAGGAGACCACCATGCGCGTACTGGTACACAGCGACGACGCCAATGCCTGGTGCAAGGCCCTGTCCCGGCGACTTCCCCACGCCGAGGTGCTGCCCAGCAGCGTGCCCGACGAACAGCGCGGCACTATCGACTATCTCGCCGCCTGGAAGCCTTCGGCTGAACTGCTGTCGCAGCTGCCCTCGCTCAAGGGCATCATCAATCTGGGCGCCGGTGTCGATGCCCTGTTCAACAACCCGGCGCTGCCGTCCGGGGTGCCCATCGTAAAACTGCGAGATGCCGGCATGGCCGAGCTGATCGCCGACTACGTGCGCTACGGGCTGCTGTATTTTCAACGCGACTTCGATCGTTACGCCCGCCAGCAGGCGAACCAGCATTGGCATCCGCATGCGGTGGTGGACAAGGCTGACTGGCCCGTGGGCGTGCTGGGACTCGGTGCCATCGGCCGCAAGGTCGCCGAAGCCGTTGCCGCCGACGGTTTTCCCGTTCACGGCTGGAGTCGTCGACCGAAGCAGCTGGCCAACATCCAATGCCACCATGGTGACGACGGCCTTTACGCGCTGCTGTCACGGGTAAAGACTCTGGTGCTGCTGCTGCCGGATACCCCGGCCACCCGGGGCATCATCAATGCCGACACTCTGGCAGCGCTGCCCGTCGGAGCCAGCCTGATCAACCCCGGCCGGGGAACCCTGATCGAGGAACCCGCCCTGCTGGCCGCCCTGGGCGATGTCGAAAAGATTGGCAAGGCGAGCGACCAAGATGCATCAGCGGGCCATCTGCGCGGCGCGCTGCTGGACGCCTTTCCGGTAGAGCCGCTGCCCAGCGACAGCCCGCTATGGTGCCATCCAAACATACGCATCACGCCCCATATGTCCGGTCCGACACCGCTTGGCGCCGCCCTGGATCAGGTGGCTGACACCCTGCGTGCCATGGACCAGGGAGAGTCGGTGGAAACCGTCGACCCCCAGGCGGGCTATTGAAGTGTGAGGTGTGAGGTGTGAGGCCAGTCTGTGAACGCTGTTCGAAAATACTGGTCGAATACCACTCGACATCCTCATCCAACTACGCGCAAACGGGAGAACTCGTCCATGATCAACAGGGCCCTACCGCTGGCCTGTCTATTGCTGGTCTGGGCCCTGGCCAGCGTGGCTTTCGCCGACAGCGCTTCCGACCTCAGGCCAAGGGCCTTCGAGGCCAGCTACCATCTCAGCGTCAGCGGCTGGCCGAATGCTGATATCAGCCATCGCCTGACGCAGCTTGGCGAGGATGACTGGAGAGTCTCCATGCGGGCACGCATCGCCATCGCCCACGGCCAGGAAACCGGGCGCTTTCGCTTCAACGACGAAGGACTGCGCTCCCTTGAGTATGATTCCAGCTACCGGCTGGCCGGCATCAGGCGCAGCTACGCACTGAACAGCACCAAGCTGGGCCAGATTCCCGATCGACAAAGCGCTATCGTCGCACTTGCCATGACCGCTGCAGGCAGCGATTGCCAACAAGCCTGCCCAGTCCATTACCGCGATCATCGCGGACGCAACCAGGCCCTCAACTATCGCCTGCTGCCTGAGGCGCCGATGCAAGTTGCCGGACAGACGGTCCAGCCGCTTCGCCTCGAGCTCACCGAACCCGATGAGCCGGAAAAGCGCATGATCATGGCCTTGCACCCTGAGCTGCCGGGACTGCTGCTGGAAGTCGATTATTACCGGGATGGTAAACGCAAGAGCCGGCTATCGCTCACCTCGCTGACCCTGCACTGACGGGTCACCCCGAGACAGACCCGCTAACCTGCCAGTCTCCCTCAATCAACACAATCTGCCGCCTGCCCTTTTGCCGCCGTCGTCAGTCCCGTAGAGTGTTGCCCCTTTGGCCATCTCAAGCGGCCACTTGAAAGAACTTGCTGAGGGAAATAGCCGAGATGCTGTCGGGTCTTCTGATCGTGCTGCTGCCGCTGTTCATCGGCTATCTGGTGCGGGTGCAACATGCTGGCGTAATGAACCTGGTCAATCGCGGCGTCAACGCCTCGATCTATATCATTCTGCTGCTGATGGGCATTAGCCTGGCGGGGCTGGATGATCTGGCCAGCCAGCTATCGCGCATGGGCGGTCAGGCCCTGCTGATACTCACCATCACCTCGCTGTGCAACCTCGGCGCCCTGCTATGGCTGTCGCGCCGCATGCCGCTCAAGACCGATCCCCAGCGGATCGTGGCCGGCGCACCGACCAGTAAGCTTGCCGCCATGGCGGGCTCGATGAAGCTGGTGGGCGCCGTGCTTTTGGGCGTAATGCTTGGACTGCTGGCCGGGAGCTGGCTCGGTGAAGCGCTTTTCGATAGCGCCGAGCTGCTGGCTCAGTGGGTGCTCTACGCCCTGCTGGCGCTGATCGGCTGTCAACTGCGCAACTCCGGCATGCCGCTGCGCCAGATCCTGCTCAACCGCCTGGGGCTGGCCATCGCCACGGTACTGGCGGCAAGTTCCCTGCTCGGTGGCCTTATCGCCGCGCCACTGCTCGACCTGCGCTGGAACGAAGGGCTGGCCATGGCCTCCGGCTTCGGCTGGTACTCGCTGTCCGGTATTCTGATCGGCGATCAGCTGGGGCCGGTCATGGGCGGAGTCGCCTTCTTCAACGACCTGTCTCGCGAGCTGATGGCCTTCGTGCTGATTCCGCTGGTCATTCGCCGCCATGCGCCGCTGGCCATCGGCTATGGCGGCGCCACCTCCATGGACTTCGCCCTCCCGGTGATCCAGCAGCACGGCGGCGTGGCCTGCGTTCCGGTAGCCATCGTCAGCGGCTTCATTCTTTCACTGCTGTCACCGCCACTGATCCTGTTCCTGCTCTCGCTATAGCGCCTGAGCGGCATGACTGATGCCGCTCGCAGTTGCATGATCCTTCCCCCATTCGCCCTCGCGAATGCGCTACGCTGGCCTTAGTGCGCTTTTTGCGCTTTGCACTCTGTTAATCCTCGAGATGTGCCGCATGGTCTTTCGTCGCTCTTCATCACCCACGATTTCCCGGCTGGGCATCCGGCTCTTCGTGATCATCCTGACGGTCAACGTGGCCATCGCGGGGCTGGTGTTTGTCGCCGTGTCACGCAGCCTTGATCGGGGGTTCATTGAATACCTGGACCAGACACAAACCCGGCGCGCCGAAGCGCTGGCCCAGGAACTGGCCAATGAGTGGACGCTGCGCGGTGACTGGCAGTGGCTGCGCGACTCGTCCCGGGCCTGGCATCATCTGGTACGCCAGCAGCTGTGGCCCGGCGAATCGCACAGTGAGCGCCGGATGGATCGACTCAGCAGCCCGCGCGACTTCGTCCTCCACGACGCCAACGGACTGCCGGTGGTCGGCCTGCCACCCTCCCGCCATCGTCAGCCTGTCGATCTGCGCTGGCTTGAAATAAAGAGCGACGGCGAGCTCATCGGCACCCTGGGCTACCGCCCTCCACAGCAGCTGATGGCCCGGGTAGACCGCCTGTTCCTGTCTCGTCAGCGCCGCAACCTGGCAACCATCGTCGCCGCCCTGGGACTGGCCTCGCTGCTGCTGGCCGGGGGACTTTCCTGGTGGCTGGGGCGACGCACGCGCGGCATGGCGCTGGCCACCCGCGGCCTGACCCAGGGCGATTACAGCATCCGCCTGGCCGAACAGGGCCGCGACGAACTGGCGAGCCTGGCCCAGGACTTCAACGTGCTGGCCGCCACCCTGGAGGCCAGCCGCGAGGCGCGCACCCGCTGGGTGTCAGATATCGCCCACGAGCTGCGCACGCCGCTGGCGGTGCTGCGCGGCGAGATCGAAGCCATGCAGGACGGCGTGCGGCCGCTGGATTTGAACAATCTTGGCTCGCTGGCCCAGGAAGTTGCGCAGCTGGAACGGCTGGTCGCCGACCTGCGCCTGCTGTCTCAGAGCGATGACGGCGCGCTGGAAATCCAGCTGGCACCGCTGGATCTGGCCGCCAGCCTCGAGGCGCGCCTGGAAGAGGCTCGCGGCTGGCTCGACGATCAGCACATCCAGCTCGAAATGGCCATCGGACAAGGCCCCGCCTGGATACGCGGAGACCCCCAGCGCCTGCGCCAGCTATGGACCAATCTGCTGGACAATACCTGCAGCTATACCCAGCCACCCGGCCAGCTGCGTGTGCGTCTGGAGGCCCGCGACGAACGCTGGCTGTTGAGCTGGGAAGACAGCGCCCCCGGCGTGCCGCAGAGCGAGCTTGCCCGTCTTACCGAGCGGCTATATCGCGTCGAAGGCTCGCGCAGTCGCGCCAGCGGCGGCAGCGGCCTGGGGCTTTCCATCGCCCAGGCGCTGGCCCGGGCGCACGGCGCCGAGATGCATGCCGGACCCTCGGAGTTGGGCGGGCTACGCTGGACGCTGAGCTTTCCTGCCATCACGGATAGCATCACCGACACCATCTCCGATACATCGCCTGGAGAGCACGACGCATGAACCACGCAGACCTTGCCCCGGACCATATCCTGATCGTCGAGGATGAACCCAAGATCGCCGGCCTGGTGGCGGACTACCTCCGCAGCAGCGGCTTGTCCAGCCATCACCTGGACCACGGCGACAGCGTGCTGCCCTGGCTTGAGGATCAAGCCTCACTCCCTGAGCTGATATTGCTCGACCTGATGCTGCCGGGCACCGATGGCCTGACGCTGTGTCGCGAAGTCCGCCAGCGCTGGCCGCGGGTAGCGATCATCATGCTCACCGCCCGAGTCGAGGAGATCGACCGTCTGCTGGGCCTGGAACTGGGTGCCGACGACTATATCTGCAAGCCCTTCAGCCCCAGGGAAGTCGTCGCTCGTATCCGCGCCGTACTTCGCCGCAGCCGCGCCACATACGATCAGCTGGAGCCGAGCGTGGAAGACCCGCTGGTGCTCGATGAAGACGGCTGGCGCGCGCTGGCCGGCGATCAGGACCTGGGCCTGACCGCGGTGGAGTTCCAGCTGCTGCGGGTGATGATGCATTCGCCGGGACGAATCTTTACCCGGGAGCAGCTGATGGACCACATGTATCGCGATCACCGCATCGTCTCCGAGCGCACGGTAGATAGTCACATCAAGAAGCTGCGCCGCAAGATCGCCGATGTCTGGCAGGATCGAGAGATAATCCGCTCGGTCTACGGGGTGGGCTACAAGTATCAGCCCGAGGAATAGCCTGCACAGGCCAGCTCAAGAGAAATGATCTGCACAGAGTGCATGGGCTTTGCACTTTCGCTTCATCAAGCCTGCACTCTGGCCGGCGACACTGAAAGCATCAACCCGAGAGACCCAGGAGCACACCCATGAAGTCCCAGACAATTCGCCAATGGTTCGCCCCCGCCCTGCTCGCCGCTGCAATTGCGCCGCTATCGCTGGGTGCCTTCGCCGCCCCCGGCGATGGTAACCAAAAAGGGTGGAATGAAGCCTATCAGCAGCGTCAAGCCGAGCATCGCCAGGCACTGTTTGAGCGTGCCGGTATCGATGAGCAGACTCGCCAGGCTCTTGAAGACGCCCGCAACGAGCACCGCGAAGCGGTCAAGGAACTGCGTGAAGAACATCGCCAACGCATGAGCGAGCTGCTCGACGATGATCAGCGTCAGGCGCTGAACGATGCCCGTCAGGAAATGCGTCAGGAGATGCGCAATGAGCGCCGCCAAGCCATGCAGCAGCGCATGGACGAACGGCTCGAGGAGTGGGGGCTCTCCGAGGACCAGCGACAGGCCCTGAGCGATATCCGCGAGTCCTTCTACGCCGACATGCAAGAGCTTAAAGACAGCGAATTCGATAGCCGCAGCGAGCGCCGCGAAGCCTGGCAGAACCTGCGCCAGGAACATTACGACGCCATGGCCGAGGTTCTCAGCGAAGAGCAGATGCAGGAGCTGCGCGACGAGATGCGCGAGAAGATGGGAAGTCGAGGGCACTATGGTAAAGGCCACTACGGCCAGGGTTACCGCTCCGGCTCCTGGAGCGAATGACCAACCTTGTCACGCTCCATCATCGTCCAATCACTGCGCCCGGCTCTGCCGGGCGCCGTCATGTAATAGGGCACCAATGCCCTGGCCAGCGCCCCGCGCAACAGGGTTTCTTGGCAGCCTGCAATACTCTTTATACGTCTGAATATTTGCGCCGCCTCGCCACCCTGCCACACTGATAGAACATGCCAGCTTTTTTTCTGGAGGTCTGAATGTCAGAGCTTCCCTTTGCCAACCGCCGCGCTGCCGGCCGCGCTCTTGCCAAGCGCCTTCTTGCCGAGGTTCACACAGAGGAGAGCGAAACTCTTGTGCTGGGCCTGCCGCGCGGTGGCGTGCCGGTAGCTCTGGAAGTCGCGCTCGCGCTGAAAGCGCCCCTGGATGTCATGGTGGTGCGCAAGCTCGGGGTCCCGGGCCATGAGGAGTTCGCCATGGGCGCCATCGCCAGCGGTGACGTTAGCGTGCTCGACGAGGCGCTGATCGACCGGCTCGGCATCAACGCAGAACGTCTTCAGTCGGTCATCGACAGTGAGCGCCGCGAGCTTGCCCGCCGTGAAGTGGCCTATCGCGGCGAACGTCCTTACCCCGATCTGCACGGTCACCGCGTTATCCTGGTGGATGACGGCATCGCGACCGGCGCCAGCATACGCGCAGCGATTCAGGCCGTTCGGCGGCTGGGTGCTCAACAGCTGATCCTGGCAGTGCCCGTTGCCCCCGCCGACACGCTGAAAAGGCTGGCCAGTGAGGTCGACGCAGTCGTGTGCGTGGCGACCCCGGCGAACTTCCGCGCGGTAGGCCAGTGGTACATCGATTTCGATCAGACGACCGATGCCGAGGTCAGGGCGTGTCTCACCGAACAGCAGTGAAACCCTGAACTCATGGAACAACTCCACCAAGGAACGCCCCGCATGATGCCATCCAGACTGTTTCCCCCCATGGCAGCACTCTCCACCCGCCCGTTACTGTTCATGGGGCTTGTGCTGCTGTCCGGCTGCGGTAATGACAACGAGGTAGGGGATGTCTCGCTGGGGCTGTTCACCACCAAGGACATCAAGATCGAGAGTCTGATCGACCCGGAGATTCCCGGCGTGACCTGCCATCTGAGCAATATCGAGGCCAACCTGAACCTGTCGGATCCCTCCGACTCCAGCCTGGCCTGCCGCCAGACCGGCCCGATCACGGCGGAGATGATCGCCGAAATCGACACCTCTTCAAGCGGCGAGCTGCTCCTCCGCCGCTCCAAGAGCGTGCTGTTCAAGAATCTCAAGGTGCGCCGCATCTTCGACACCGAGAACCAGACGCTGCTGTATCTGGCCTACAGCACCAAGGAAACCACCGGCAGCTTCAAGCACGCGTTGAGCAGCGTGCCCCTGTGGGGAACGGACGCCTACGCGCCTGCGTCAGGCGCCCCGCAGTAGCATCGCCAATCTCAAGCGCCCTGCACGCTCCAGGCACAATCCATGCGGAACGTGTGCAAGGCAGGGAGTGTTTGGCTCATCCGTACAAGAAACAGACGGTCAGGGCAGGTCCTCCACCCGCTCCACCACGGCCGCGTAAAGGTCACGCGTCGAGGCCAGGGCCGCGTCATGCACCTCCTGGGCAGAAAGCGTGGTGCCACTCCCCGTCTCCAGCGTTCTGGACGCCGTGGCGCTGGCCACCACCGTGGGCGCATAGCCCAGGTTGAAGCCGCCGTGGGCGGTCGAGTTGATGCACATATGGGTCATGAACCCGGCCAGAACGATATTGGTAACGCCCAGCGCCTTCAGCTGCTCATCCAGATCGGTCTGCACAAAGGAATTGGGATAGTTCTTGGTGATGACCGGCTCGTCGGCTTGCGGTGCAACGATATCGGCGATGGCGCCACTCTCGGCCCGGATATCAAACGGTGAGCCTTCCCCCGCGTCGTGGCGAACATGAATGACCGGGATATTCAGCTCGCGGGCCCGGTCCAGCAGCTTTCTGGCTTCCACAAGCGCCTCCTCCACACCGGTCAGCTGCATCACACCTTCCCGGTAGGTGTTCTGACAGTCGATCAGCAGCAGCGCAGAGTCCTGCAGGCTCGCCGGCTGATGGCCAAGCCCCAGCTGGTCTCTAAGCGTCGTTGTACTATCACTCATGTCGATCTCCTTGATTCGTGACATCAACAAAAATCAAACCAAACAATAACTTAGCATACAAGAAAAAACGGGGCGCGACCTTGTCACCACCAAGGCGCCCCCGTCAGGCTTCAAGCTGCTTTCTTTACTGCATATCGAGCACGATGCGCCCTTCGATCTTGCCGTCGATCATCTTCTGGAAGATCTCGTTGATGTTCTCGATACGATCGCTCTTGACCGTGGCCTTGACCTTGCCTTCACCGGCGAAGGCCAGCGCCTCCTGCATGTCGTTGCGGGTACCAACAATGGAGCCGCGCACCGTGATGCCGTTGAGCACGGTCTCAAATATCGGCAGCGGGAAATCCCCCGGCGGCAAACCGTTGAGCGAGATCGTGCCGCCTCGGCGCACCATGCCCTGGGCCTGTTCGAAGGCCTTGGGCGACACCGCGGTGACCAGCACTCCGTGAGCGCCGCCAATTTCACGCTTGAGATAGGCGACAGGATCGGTCTTCATGGCGTTGACCGTCACCGTTGCCCCCAACTGCTCGGCCAGCGCCAGCTTGGCATCGTCGATATCCACTGCCGCCACGTTCAGGCCCATGGCCTTGGCGTACTGCACCGCCATATGACCAAGCCCACCGATACCGGAGATCACTACCCACTGGCCCGGGCGAGTATCCGTCACCTTCAGACCCTTGTAGACCGTCACCCCGGCACACAGCACCGGTGCGATCTCCAGGAAGTCGACGTTATCGGGCAGTCGGCCCACATAGTCGGCCTCGGCCAGGGTGTAGTCGGCAAAGCCACCGTTAACCGAATAGCCGGTGTTCTGCTGGGACTCACACAGCGTTTCCCAACCGCCCATGCAGTGTTCACAGTAGCCACAGGCGGAATACAGCCACGGCACACCCACCCGATCGCCTTCTTTCACATGGGTGACGCCTTCACCCAATGCCACGACATGGCCCACGCCTTCATGGCCGGGGATAAACGGCGGCTCAGGCTTCACCGGCCAGTCACCATGGGCTGCGTGCAGGTCGGTATGGCAGACGCCGGAAGCGGCTACCTTGACCAGTATCTGGCCACGGCCAGGGCGCGGCACCTCGACTTCCTCGATCGTCAGCGGCTGGCCAAAGGCACGTACCACTGCGGCTTTCATCGTCTTATCCATTGTTTATCTCCAGTCATGCTGTCGTGGGTTCCGCCGCCTCTGACGGCGGCGGAGGTAGCATCGGCAAACAGTCTCGGACTCAGAAGAAGCCCACCGGGTTGATGTCGTAGCTGACTATCAGGTTCTTGGTCTGCTGGTAGTGCTCCAGCGCCATCTTGTGGGTCTCACGGCCGACGCCGGACTTCTTGTAGCCGCCGAAAGCGGCATGCGCCGGGTACTGGTGGTAGCAGTTGGTCCACACACGCCCTGCCTGGATACCGCGGCCCATGCGGAAGGCCACGTTGATGTCGCGGCTCCATACCCCGGCGCCCAGACCAAACTCGGTATCATTGGCAATCGCCAGCGCCTCGGCCTCGTCCTTGAAGGTGGTCACCGCCACCACCGGCCCGAAGATCTCCTCCTGGAAGACACGCATCTTGTTATTGCCCTTGAGCAGGGTCGGCTGAATATAGAACCCCTTGTCATAGGCCGGGTCGAAGCTTTCCTTGTCGCCACCGGTGAGCACTTCCGCGCCCTCGTCACGGGCGATGTCCATGTAGGACATGATCTTGTCGTATTGCTCCTGGGAGGCCTGAGCGCCGACCTGGACCTCGGTATCCAGCGGGTTGCCGCGCTTGATCGCCTTGGTGCGCTCCATGACCTTGGCCATGAAGTCGTCGTACATGCTCTCCTGGATCAGCGCCCGGCTTGGGCAGGTACACACCTCGCCCTGGTTGAAGAACGCCAGCACCAGGCCCTCGGCGGCCTTATCGATGAACTCGGGCTCGGCGTTCATGATGTCGGCGAAGTAGATATTCGGCGACTTGCCGCCCAGCTCCACGGTGGAGGGAATGATGTTCTCGGCGGCGCACTTGAGGATGTGCGCGCCCACCGGGGTCGAGCCAGTGAAGGCGATCTTGGCGATGCGCTTGCTGGTGGCCAGCGCCTCGCCCGCCTCCGCGCCGTAGCCGTTGACGATATTGACCACGCCGGGCGGCAGCAGATCACCGATGATTTCCATCAGCTTGAGAATCGACGCCGGGGTCAGCTCGGCGGGCTTGAGTACCACGCAGTTGCCGGCGGCCAGTGCCGGTGCCAGCTTCCAGACGGCCATCAGCAGCGGGAAGTTCCACGGAATGATCTGACCGACCACGCCCAGCGGCTCGTGGAAGTGGTAGGCCACGGTGTTGGCGTCGATATCCGCTGCGCTGCCTTCCTGGGCGCGGATACAGCCGGCGAAATAGCGGAAGTGGTCGACGGCCAGCGGCAGGTCGGCGTTGAGCGTCTCGCGCACCGCCTTGCCATTGTCCCAGGTCTCGGCCACTGCCAGTACTTCGATATTCTGCTCAATGCGATCGGCGATCCGCAGCAGCACGTTGGAGCGCTCCGCCGCCGAGGTCTTGCCCCAGGCGGGGGCCGCGGCATGGGCGGCGTCCAGCGCCTTGTCGATATCCTCGGCGCTGGAGCGGGGAATCTCGCAGAACACCTCGCCATTGACCGGGCTGACGTTGTCGAAATACACACCGTTCACGGGAGCGACGAACTCGCCGCCGATGTAATTGCCGTAGCGCTTCTCAAAGGACACAACCGCATCGGCGCTACCGGGATTAGCATAGATCATGGTGTTTTCCTCTCTCTGGTGCTTGTGTTGTTGATGTTGTGTATAGAGATGATAGCCTGCGCCTTTCCGACAACCCTCGCAACCTCCCCCCAATTGGCGCATGGCTCCGTGCATGCAACCTCTGGCATGCTTGTTCACCATATCGAACTGACATCAGTGTTGGCCAAAGTCAGCGAGTGCAACATACTTCATTAGCATCAATGCCCCTCCTCCTTCGGTAGGAGAGCAGCAACGGATCAGGAGCTCCGCATGCCTACCCTGATGATCGCCGATGATCATCCGCTGTTTCGTGAAGCCCTCGGCCTCGCCATCAAGAGCGGCCTTCCTGGCTGCCGCCTGCTCGAAGCCGAAACTCTGGCGCAGCTTCTGGACCAGCTCGACCGCGATGATGATCTGGACCTGGTGCTGCTCGACCTGGACCTGCCTGACGCCCAGGAACTCAGCGGTTTGGCGCAGCTGCGCGAGCGTTTTCCCGAGTTGCCGGTGGCCATCGTCTCCGCTGACCGAGAGCGGGAGACGATCCTCGAAGCCATCAGCATGGGCGCGGTGGGCTACATCCCCAAGTCAGTGCCCAGGGAGTCATTGCTCGCGGCGCTGCACCAGATGCTGGAGGGCCAAGTGCATCTGCCATCGGACATCATACGTCGCCCAGCGTCCACGACGACTTCAAGCCCTGCACCATCGGCAGCATCGGCCCTCGTTGAACGTCTGGATTCACTGACCGACAAGCAGCTTGAGGTGCTGGCCCGGCTGGCCTTGGGCGCTGCCAACAAGGTCATCGCGCGCGAGCTGGACATCGCCGAAACCACGGTCAAGACGCATGTCTCGGCAATTCTGCGCAAGCTCAGCGTCAGCAGCCGCACCCAGGCGGTATTGGCTGCAGATCAGGCCGAACTTGCCGCCTGTATGGCACGCCGCGGATTGCCGTGGCCGACATCGAAATGAAATGAAATGAAAGGCTCAGCGGAGCCAGCGCTGATCAGCCTTGGTACAGAGCACTCAGCTGCATTCGCAGCCGCAGGGGTTTGACAGGTTTGAGCAGATAGCCAAAGCCGCGTTTGCGAGTTTCACGCTTGAGCTCAGCCTCATGGTTGGCGGTAATCAGAATGACGGCCAGGCTCGGAAAACGCTGGCGCAGCGCATCCGCTGCCATCAGGCCGTCCGGTTCACCCGGGGCCAGATGGTAGTCCACCAGCAAGGCATCGGCCGCACTCGCTTTTGAGGCAGTCAGCATCGCATCCAGAGCCGCGACGCTTGAGGCGGTGACCGTCTGACAACCCCAGCCTTCCAGCAGCGCACGCATGCCATCGAGAATGACGCTATCGTCGTCGAGCACCCATAGCCGCATACCACGCAGCCCATCATCCAGGATTCGGCTCGACGCGCTCTTGTCCTCGACCTGAGTCAGCTGCCCATAAGGCACCAGGATCGAAAACAGTGAACCACACCCGGGCCGTGAGACCAGCTTCAGCGGGTGGCCTAGCATACTGGCAATGCGATCGACGATGGCAAGCCCCAGGCCCAGACCACGGTCTTCGGCTTCCCGGGTCCAGGCGCCTCGGTGAAACTCAAGGAAGATATCTTCTCTCTGCGCCTCGGGAATGCCCGGACCGGAATCACCGACGATCATCTCGAGCCCGTCCCGTCGAAGCCGACAGCCGAGCAGAAGACGCCCGCGATCGGTGTAGCGCAGGGCATTGCTCAGAAAGTTGCGCATTACCCGGGCCAATAGCGTCAGATCCGAACTCACCACCACCGAACTTGGCACATAGTGGAAGTCGAGCCCGCAAGCGAGGGCCATCTGGCGATATTCCTCGGCCAGTACATTGAGCAGCTCATCGGCACGAAAGGCGGCCACATCCGGCTGTAGCAGGCCAGCATCCAGACGGGAAATGTCGATCAGAGTACCAAGCAGCGACTCCACATCCTTGAGCGAACGCCCGATATTACCTACCTGCCGAGACGCATCGCCTGGCAGTGCCTGATCTTCCAGCGCACTGGTGAACAGCCGAGCGGCGTTCAGGGGCTGCAGCAAGTCATGACTGACTGCGGCCAGGAAGTGCGTCTTGGACAGATTCGCCGCCTCGGCTTCGGCTCGCGCCTGTTCAAGCCGATAGTTGGCCTCACTCAGCTCTTCCAGCGTGCGGTGCAGGGTTTCGGTACGGTCACGCACCTGCTCGGCCAACAACACGCCATGCTCAAAAGCTGCATAGGGGGCGCCCCCAGCGAGTCCGGCAGACTCTACCCGCTCGATCAGCGCGGCACAGATGCGCCTTAGCCGGTCATTCTGCTCAGCCAGGATGCGCTCGCGAGCGCTGTGTGGCTCAAGAGCCTGTAAATCGGGCGGCAGCACCAATGGCAACTCCGGTGAACGTTTGATTGATATGCATCCCCTGGTGCTGCTCACCATAGGTGTTGAAGCCAACCACCCCTGCCTCACTTAGCAGGCGGGAAGCCGGCGCAACAAGCCCCTCGGTTTCCAACTCCATGCGTCTGAGGAAGCAATCACAGCCCAGAATCAGCGCGGGCGGCCCGAGTCTGGCATCAAGGCCTGCCAGCAGCTCACCCAGCTCATCAAGCATCGGTGCCGCCTGCATGGCGGTCAGCACGATGCCGTTTTCCACCGCGCAGTAGAAACGCAGCCCACCTTCCTCGTCTGCCCTCTGAATCGAACGCACGTAGTGTTGCTCGCCAATGCGCACCGCCAAGGGGTGTCGTGCAAAGACGCGCTCGTCTAGCTGGGACGGCGAAAGCCCTACCAGCTGTGCATAAGCCTGGGCGGCGGGCATGGCATTGAGCTCCAGCACGCGCCGCTGCTCCACATCCACGGCGGTGACCACCAGCTTCTGCTGACGCGGGCGCAGATGATGGGTGGTAAAAACCTCGAAAGGAAGCGGTGTGGCGACCATCAACACCACCGCCGAAGCACGGTGAAAACCGCCCTCGGCAAACACATGGGTATCGGTCAGGCGGTTGTCGTCACCGGCCGAGCCACCGAAGTTTGGAATACCGCCAAGAGCAGCCTCCAAGGCAGCCAATACTTGTTCTTCACTGCTGGACAAGCCGTCGAGCAACGTCAACACAAAGCGGCGGCCGGCCCGACTCGGTGCCTGACGGCGGCAATCCGCCAGCAGCCCATCCACCAGTTGCTGGGCACGAGGCAGGGTAAAGCACTCCATGTCCTCGATCCGCGCACAGGACACGGCAAAGTCTTGAGAGTTGAAGCCGATCGCAACGATACAGCCTCTGCCATAACCCATAGGTGTAATCTCGCCAGCCGTGGTGCAACCAGCCAGCGGCACGTCACCGAATGCCAGATTCAGGGCGGCACCCAGCTCCTTGAGGGGGTAGTCGGCACTGCAGAAGAACAGCACGAAACTCAAATCCGGATGCTTCAGCTTCAAGGCAAGCTCCGCTGCCGCCTGGTCAGGATCCTTGCTGGCGCTACTAGCGGCATGTGGCCACGGCGTCTCAGGCTGAACTGCCTTGACATCAACAGATACGGTCGTCATCGACGGGAATCCTGTCTAGTTATCCATGCAAGCTGCTTGAAGACCATCCCCAGGAACATCGTCCGGGAGCCGCAGTTCCGGCTCTGCCTTGTCCGCCGACTCGCGGAAGCCGTCCTCGGCGGCCTGGGCGATCAGGTCACGGACTCCTTGGCGCATCGGTCATGGCGTACCCACTCGTGTTGATTGAGATCCTGGGCGTGATCAATCAACAGGATACGCCACCCTTTCCTCTCTTCTCCCATACACCAGACCCGAGCTTAACTCTATTTTCGGCAATTCTGCCGCTCTTCAAAAGCGTGGCCATCTCAGCTGCTGGCAGTGGCCGGCTCATCAAATAACCCTGTAATTGATCACACCCCTCTTCCGCAAGTCGGGCTGCCTGCTCCAGAGTCTCGACCCCTTCAGCTGTCGATTGCAATCCCAGGCTTTTGGCGATAAACAGAATGGCTGATACGATAGCTGCATCCTGTGGATCCGTGAGCATATCCTGCACGAAGCTTTTATCAATCTTGAGCTTTCCTATGGGTAACTCCTGCAGAAGACTCAAGGATGAGTAGCCGGTACCAAAGTCATCCAGCGAGATGAGCACCCCTTTTTTCCGCATCGCATCCAAATGACCGATCACCTCTGAGCTGACCCTCATCAGGGCGGTTTCGGTGATTTCAAGTTCCAGGCAGCTGGGATCAAACCCGGTTTCATTCAATATCTGACAAACGGTTGCTGCAAACTCCTGGCGCTGAAGTTGAATGACAGAAACATTGACCGACACTCTCACCCGGGGCAGTCCGGCAGCTTGCCAAGCGCTTATTTGACGGCAAGCCTCGCGCAGAACCCACTCCCCTATCGGAACAATAAAACCACAATCCTCGGCAATAGGAATAAACTGATCGGGGGAAACCACACCCCTTACGGGATCATTCCAGCGCAGCAGCGCCTCGAGTCCCACTATCTTTCCCGTTTCTACCTGCACTTGTGGCTGGTAATAGAGCTCTAGCTCGTGGTTTTTCAGGGCACGCCGCAGCCTGCCCTCCAGAGAAAGGTTCTCGAACGTCACAAGATTGTAGGAAGTGGAATAGAACTGGAAGTTGTTACGCCCCTGCTCCTTGGCCTGATACATCGCGGCATCGGCATACTTCATCAAGTCATTTTCTTCGGTTGCGTCATCGGGAAACAGCGAAATGCCAATACTGCTGCCGGCATACAGTTCCTGACCACCGAAATGAAACGGCTTTTTCATGGCCTCGAGAATACGCGAGGCGACCTTGGCCGCATTCTGGGAGTCATTGATCTTGGGTAGCAGAATGATGAACTCATCGCCGCCGAGGCGTGCGAGCAGTTCCGAAGTGTCCTGGTAGGCCTCACGGTGGATGAAATCTTCCGCCCGCAGAATCGACACGAGACGCGCCGCCATCTCCTTGAGCAGCTGATCGCCCACATGATGGCCCAGCGTATCGTTGATCCGTTTGAAGTTGTCCAGGTCGAGGAATAACACCGCCATCTTGTGGTTCTCGCGGCGGGCCAGGGCAATCATGTGCCCTAGATATTCATCGAACAGCAGGCGATTGGGCAGGCCGGTCAAGCTGTCGTGATATGCCAGGCGCTCGATCTTGAGACGCGATTTTTCCAGGTTGCTAGCCATGCCCTGAAAGCTCTGCGCCAGTTGACCAAGCTCATCGTTGGAAGAAAGAACGATGGCCGGTGTCAGGTTGCCATCCCCAATCTCGCGCACCGCCCGCATCAGGTGCTTGAGAGGCCGCAGCATCAGCGTATCCATGGCCACCAGTAAAGCGGCAGTCGTCAGCACTACGGTGCCGAACACGATCCAGGCGACGGCTTTTCCCAGACTCCGGCCTTCCTCGAGCAGTTCTGTTTCAGGCAGCACGCCGATCAGCAACAGGTCCTCATGCAAGCGCCGGGTCGCCAATAGATCACGTTCTGCTTGCTGGGAAACCCGCACAGGGTGTTTACTTTCGCTAGTCTCCCAGGCCGTATTCAGGAGCGTCACTGGAAGTCGCTTGCCCACTTGGGTGGGATCTTGATGAAACAGGACCTTACCGTCCCCGTTGACGATAACAGTATAGCCACTCTTGCCGATCCGGCTGGCAGCCATCTGCTCCGCCATAAAGTCCAGCTGCATGGTGACGACCAGATAGCCGCGCAGTGTCGGCTGACTATTGAGCGGATCCTGGGTCGTCAGATTGATCAGCCTGATGGGCCGCGCGACCTGAAGCGACACTGCATTGGTATCAGGGTGGATGGAGACTTGAGCCAATGTCTCACCCTCGAACCGGGTGAGGGCCTCGAAGAAAGGGGTACCACCCTCCTCTTCGGTGACGTTCGGTATCGGCGTCAGCGTGGTACGGGCGTCCTCGTAGCCATCCGGCAACAAGAAACGGATCTCAGTGTAATCGGGATACGCCCGCAGATAGCTGTTGAAGAGTCCCAGCAAGGAAGGAAGCATCAACACATAGCGCTCCTCCTCGTCTTCAGTCAGCGCATAGGCCCGCACCAGAGAAGCATCGGCAAACAGCATGACGTTGGCCTCGGCAACCTTCTGATGCATCTGGAAGTTACGCGCAAGTTGATCCATTAGCGTCGTCATCTGACTGGAGCTGCGTTCGACAGCTGTGGAACGCAGCTGCTCAAAGGCGAGCCACCCCAGCATCAATAGTGGAATGACCGCTAGTGGAACGACAACCAATAGAACCTTGGCGTGAAGGCGCATGTGAGTGAACCGGACTCAGTAGACGATGCGCGAAAATATCGCCGCACGGCTTTTTTGCGCCCGGGCAGGCAAACGATGATGGGACTCCGATCTTTCCAATGCCTCCTCACCTGGATAGATGACCGGATTATTCCTGAACTCTGCCGGCAGGAACTCCTCGGCGGCCCGATTGGGCGTGGCAAAATAGACATGCTGCGCGAGCCGTGCGGCGATTTCCGGCTCGTTGAGGAAGTCGATGAACTGCTTAGCGGCGACCTTTTCCGTCGAGGCACTGAGAACGCTCAGATAGTCGGTCCAGATGTTGCCGCCCTCCTCGGGGAGTACGAAGGCGATTTCGTCATGATACCTCTGCACCACCAGAGCATCGCCGCTATACATCATGCTCATGGCAACCTGGCCGGTGACCAGAGCGGAGTCTTCGTTCAGCGAAAGATATCGGTAGGTGTTGACCGCGGGAGCCTGCGCCTGGAGTAGCGCCTCGGCTTCCTTGAGTTGCTCGTCGTCGGTGCTGTTGAGCGAATAGCCGAGCGCCTTGAGCGCCGCGCCGATCAGGTCCGCGCTGTCGCCGATCATGCTGACTTTGCCCTGCAGCGCCTCCGGCGGTCGCAACAGATCCATCCAGCTTGAGACGGTGAAGGGAACGAGATCCTGGCGATAGACAATACCGATCGTCCCCCAGAAATAAGGCACCCCGTAGTCTTCGGCCTGCTCATGCGCGGTGCGCCAGCGTGGATCGATGTGCACCAAGTTGGGGATGTCCGCTTCATCAAGCGGCTCGAGCCAGCCGCGCTTGGCCAGGATCCTGATCGAGGCGCCGTTGATGAGTGCCACATCGAAGCCTTTCCCTTCGGTCTCGAGCAGCAGTTCGTCCCTGGCCGTATCGGAATCGAAATAGCTTTGCTTCACCGTGATGCCGGTGCGCTGCTCGAACTCTGTCAGAATCTGCGGATCCATGTAGTTCGGCCAGTTGAGGAATACCAGCTCCTTCGGCTCCACCGCCTGTGCGGGAAGTCCTGTCACTAGCAAAAAGAGCGCTATCCAACAGGCTTTGTAATTGTTCATAGTGACAGCACTTACCGTTTGTCATTGAAAACCACGTCATGTAGATCAACGCTCGACTATGCGACCTTTCTACTCATTTGGTCACAAGGCTCGTCAAGCAACCGAGGCGTGATTGGCTGGGTTAGGCAGATTCCAGTACAACATCGGTACTACCAGAATTCGCTGCTCGATCGCCTGTCCGAATATCAGATGGATCGGCAGATGGAAATAAAGCTTTAGCGGCCTCCATGAGGAAAAAAACCGGCTCCTCGCCGCTCGAATGATCAGCCTGGCCATGACATGAGAACTCATCACTCAGTAGACGATGCGAGAAAATATCGCCGCACGGCTTTTTTGCGCCCGGGCTGGCAGACGCTGGTAGGGTTCCGATCTTTCCAACGCCTCCTCGCTCGGATAGATGACCGGGTCCTTCCTGAACTCTGCCGGAAGTAATTCTGCGGCGGCTCTGTTAGGGGTGGCATAGTAGAGGTACTGCGCGAGCCGTGCGGCGATTTCCGGCTCGTTGAGGAAGTCGATGAACTGCTTAGCGGCGACCTTTTCCGTCGAGGCACTGAGAACGCTCAGATAGTCGGTCCAGATGTTGCCGCCCTCCTCGGGGAGTACGAAGGCGATTTCGTCATGATACCTCTGCACCACCAGAGCATCGCCGCTATACATCATGCTCATGGCAACCTGGCCGGTGACCAGAGCGGAGTCTTCGTTCAGCGAAAGATATCGGTAGGTGTTGACCGCGGGAGCCTGCGCCTGGAGTAGCGCCTCGGCTTCCTTGAGTTGCTCGTCGTCGGTGCTGTTGAGCGAATAGCCGAGCGCCTTGAGCGCCGCGCCGATCAGGTCCGCGCTGTCGCCGATCATGCTGACTTTGCCCTGCAGCGCCTCCGGCGGTCGCAACAGATCCATCCAGCTTGAGACGGTGAAGGGAACGAGATCCTGGCGATAGACAATACCGATCGTCCCCCAGAAATAAGGCACCCCGTAGTCTTCGGCCTGCTCATGCGCGGTGCGCCAGCGTGGATCGATGTGCACCAAGTTGGGGATGTCCGCTTCATCAAGCGGCTCGAGCCAGCCGCGCTTGGCCAGGATCCTGATCGAGGCGCCGTTGATGAGTGCCACATCGAAGCCTTTCCCTTCGGTCTCGAGCAGCAGTTCGTCCCTGGCCGTATCGGAATCAAAATAGCTTTGCTTCACCGTGATGCCGGTGCGCTGTTCGAACTCTGTCAGAATCTGCGGATCCATGTAGTCAGGCCAGTTGAGGAACATCAACTCCTTCGGCTCCATCGCCTGCACAGGAAGGGCAGTAATGAACAAGAAGAACGTTACCAATAAGGCATTATGGGAATACATAATTTACCCTCATCCAATACTGTCGATATCGCATACGGCTAGCGCTGGGCTGCGAATCCACGCCATTTTCTATTGATCGGCTGCATCTCGACCAGCAGCTCTGGCATCTCTAGCCTCAGCTTATCCGACACTTGATGATGGCCAGGGCCATGCGTATTCCTTGTTGTGGTGTTGTGGTACCGATGACTGAGCTGTGGTTATTGATGGCTGATCAATGCACCGCATCTTCCGCGACGTTCAGCACGTCTCCGTTTGCCGATGCGCGCTCGATTATCTCCACTGTCGACGCAGCCATCTGGACTTGCACCTTTCCATCGCGCCGCGCCGCCAGGGTGAAGCCCCCGACAATTTGAGCGAGCCGCTGGGACTGTTCCTGCAGGTGACCGGCTGCCGTCGTGGACTCCTCGACCATGGCGGCATTTTCCTGGGTCATGCGATCGAGTTCGACAACGGCCTGGTTGACCTGGCCAATCCCCTGGCTCTGCTCGCTGGTGGCGGCGCTGATCTCGCCCAGCACATCCGTGACCCGTGCCACGCTGGCGACGATCTCGTCCATAGTTGCACCGGCGTTACGCACCAGCTCCGCACCGGCCCGGGTCTTGCTCGAGGAGTTATCGATCAGCGTCTTGATCTGCTGGGCGGCATCGGCACTGCGGCTGGCCAGCTGACGCACCTCGCTGGCCACCACCGCAAAGCCGCGACCCTGCTCGCCGGCCCGGGCCGCCTCCACCGAGGCATTGAGCGCCAGCAGGTTGGTCTGGAAGGCGATGCCATCCATCACCGTGACGATCTCGGCGATCTGCCTCGCGGAAGCCTCGATGTCATCCATGGTCTGCACCACCTGGGAGACCACCTGGCCGCCCCGGGTCGCCACTTCGGAGGCAGATTCGGAGAGCTGATTGGCCTGGCGCGACGACGCGGCCGTGTGCTCAACGGTGCTGGTCAGCTGTTCCATGGAGGCCGAGGTCTGCTGCAGGTTCGAGGCCGCGGTCTCGGTGCGGCGCGACAGGTCCTGGCCGCCATTGGTGATCTCGGACGCGGCGAGGCGCACCGACTCGCTGCTCTCGCGGATGGTGACCATCACCGCTTCCATCTTGCCTACGAAGCGATTGAAAGCCGAGGCGATCTGAGCCACCTCGTCACGACCGTCCTCCGGCAGCCGTCGGCTCAGATCACCCTCACCGCCGGCGATGGTCTCCATGGCATCGCGCACCCGCACCAGTCCACCGAAGGAGCGCTTGAGCCACAGACCCAGCAGCAGCGACGCCAGGACCACCACTACAAGCATGGTGATCAGCGAGGAGCGGATGATTGCGGCGAGGCCAGCGGTGGCTTCGCGCTCATCGAGTGCCACGCCAAGCTCCCATCCGCTACCGACGATGGGGACGACGGCAACACGCTTGCTGCCATTGATGTCAACATCCCGCCAGCCAGCCTCATTTGACAGCGCATTCACGACCTCGGGCGTCAGCTCTTCATTCAGACGCGTCAGGGGCTCCAGACTCAGCCCGGGATCGGGGTGAGCGATCAAGGTTTCGCCTCCGGTGCTCAAGAACGCAAAGCTCGACGGAGTGGGCTGGATGGAGGTGATATCAGCGACGATGGTATCGATGGCGACATCGGTACCGATCACACCCAGCAGCTTCCCACCACGCTCAACAGGAACAGCGAAGGTCACCACGGTCATTCCCTGATTAGCCTCTACGTAAGGCAGCGACATGATGGTCTCATTACGCTGTACTGCTTCCTGGTACCAGCCGCGCTTACGAGGGTCGTAGTCGGCAGGCGCCTGCCATCCATCGGATGAAACGAAGCTGCCATCGGCTCGACCCAGAAAAGAGGTAAGAAAATCCCCCGTATCGGCCAGCTGTTTCAGCGCACTGTCTGGGTTTTTGTCATTCAACGCATCGCGCGTCGCCTCGATGATGCTCTTACGTCCGCCAACCCACTCCTCAATGGTCGAAGCGCTCCCGTGGGCAACGGTCTGCAAGTTCTTCTCGATAGCAGCTTCGTAGTGGGTATTGACCGTGAAGTAACTCACCCCAGCCACCAGTATCATGGCCAGGGCAATGATCGCCACACAGGCGATCTGTATGCGGTATTTCAAGGATGACAGCATAGTGTGCACTCGCGGGTAGGGGCCGAGGGTCGAGAGACACACGGAAACCGTGTGCCCTGATATAGGACCATCGGCCGGCGCACCCTAGACTTGAGCCGCCGGTGATATTTCACCGACTGCGGTGCTACCGGCCAGCGGCACAGCACCGAGCGTGAGGGGCATCGGAGTGAGCGGCTCTATCGTCAACTGAACCACCGCTGTTGGCCCCGCAAATACAGAAACAGAAAAGGCGCCTTTGGGCGCCTTTTAGCGGGTTTTCTTTATGATCACTCGAGAATGCTCACACGGCGCTATCCACTGTTTCGATACGCACCAGGTCCTCATAGGCATGCCAGCTGGCGAAGCCGAGCACCGGAAGAATCAGCGCCAATCCAATATAAAAGGTCAGTACGCCGATCACCACGGCGCCTGTCAGCATCGCTGCCCAGAGCAGCATGGGAAGCAAGTTCTCACCCACCGCCCGCACACTCGCCTCAATGCCTTCCATGAAGGTCAAATCCTGATCCATCAGCGTCGGAACGGCAACAACACTGATAGTGAAGGCGCCGAAGGCAAGCACAGCGCCTACTCCCGTACCTAGTACCAGCATGCCCAGCCCTCTGGGGGTAGTCAGCAATGCACTATAGAGCTCGGTGGGGTTGGGAATATCGAAGCCAAAGAACAGGGCAAACAGAATCATCGCCAGATTGAACCAGGCCAGCAGCACTAGCACCAGCGTTACGCCCATCATGGTCAGCTGCCCAGCATGCTCATACCACCCGCCAAAGGCATCGCCCAGCGTCGGGCTTCGGCCTGCCTCCAAGGCTCGGGCAATACCGAAGGAACCCACCGCCACCAGCGGCCCCACGAACATGAAGCTGGCGATCAACGGTAACAGCAAATACCAGTACCCCATCACCACGGCGCCTACCGTAATGGCAATACTCAGACCAACCCAGAACATGCCGTAGGCCAGACTGACTGCCGGTGCGCGGCGGAAATCCTGAATACCCGCTGAAAGCCAGGCACGCGGCTTGCTCATGCTGACCGAGCGCACTCGAATCCTGAGGGAAGCCCTGTCTGAACGACTTGCGACTGCTGCACTCATGCGATCACCCCCATTGTCCAAGTTGACGTCTCGACACCACCGGGGCAACTGCATTCATCCCCTGCCATTTTCACAAGCGGAGAACAGCGCCCTGACATCGCCTTAACGTGGTCTTAATATAGTCAAGGTTGTGGGGAAGCGCTTATCTAAAGAAACGCAGTATCAACGCTCGGACCCTGTACGAAAACTGCTTGCGCTCAGCCCATACGGGCTCAGTCATACAGGGTTAACCACAAACGCCAACGCCCCCTTCCGAGGGCGTTGGCGTTTCTTGCTGCCACCAGGTATTCAGGTTCAGTCAGGCTGACGGACTCAGCGCACGATCATCACCGACATCTTGGAGTGATGCACCACGTGCTCGGTGTTGGGTCCCAGCACGTAATCGGCGAACTTGCGCTTGTTGTGCGAGGCCATGACGATAAGATCGACGCCTAGCTTCTTGCCTACCTTGACGATGCCCTCCCAGGGCGAGCCATCGACAATCACGCTCTGCACCTGAATATCATCCGGCACGTGCTCGGCAATGAACTTGTGCTGGGCCTCGGTAAGCGCCTGGTGGGCCTTTTCCGTGAAATCCTTGGGAAAATAAGAGCCTACCAGCGGCATGCGGTAGTCCGGCAGTACCGTGACCACATGCAACGACGCCCCGAAGTTGCGACATAGCGCCAGCGCCGTAGGTAGCGCCTTGCTCCAGGATGTCTCCTCGTTGAGGTCGACCGGCAACAGAATCTTGCTGTACATGAATTCTCTCCTCAGACAGAAACCGACGGTGTGTCACGACTTCGGCGCCGCCGCTGTAGCATCGCCACCAGCCCAAAAATCAGAAAGGCTGGAATCCACATCAGTTCCTTGGGCCAACCATCTACCGGCGCCTGCACCTTGACGATCTCCTGGTCGAAGTCGAGACCCAGCTTCGCCGCTTCGCTACCGAAGGTCACCATATCAACGATAGCACGATCGTCCTCGATCAGTAGCTCAAGCCCCAGGTTGTCCATGCGCTCCTGACCGTCAGCTCCTTCAGGTACCGGGAGCCTCATGTAGGTCGTCAACGGATCGCCATAGGCATCCTCGCCGCTGATCTGCAGACGCAGGGTTGTTTCAGGCTTGACGCTGCCGAGCACTTCGACGAACTCCGTCGGGGGCATTTCCTGGTAGGGATCATGAATCCTGTCCATCCAGAAGCCCGGGCGGAACAGCGTGAAGGCCACCAGCAACAGCAGGATCGACTCATACCAGCGGCTGCGGGTGATCATGAAGCCTTGGGTCGCCGCGGCAAAGATCAGCATCGCCACCGTGGCCACTACAAATATCAGGATCCCCTGCCCCCAGGACACATTGATCAGCAGCAGATCGGTATTGAAGATGAACAGGAATGGCAAGGCCGCGGTGCGCAGGCTGTAATAGAACGCCTGGAAGCCGGTACGCATAGGATCGCCGCCGGATACCGCCGCCGCCGCGAAGGAGGCCAGACCCACCGGCGGCGTCACATCGGCCATGATGCCGAAATAGAACACGAACAGGTGGACCGCAATCAGCGGCACCAGCAGGCCATTCTGCTCACCCAACTGCACGATGACCGGCGCCAGCAGCGCCGACACCACGATGTAGTTGGCCGTGGTGGGAAGTCCCATGCCAAGGATCAGGCTGAGCACTGCCGTGAACAGCAGGATCAGCATCAGGTTGCCCATGGAGAGGATTTCCACCACGTCGGCCAGCACCAGGCCAACCCCAGTCTGGGATACCGCGCCGACGATGATGCCAGCGGTCGCCGTGGCGATACCGATGCCGATCATGTTGCGAGCGCCGGTGACCAGACCCACCCACAGATCCGACACACCCTCGCGCAAATCATTGGCCAGGTCACCACGCTTGCGCATGATCGCCATGATCGGGCGCTGGGTGACGATAATGAAGATCATCAGCACCGTCGCCCAGAACGCCGAGAGTCCCGGCGACAGGCGCTCGACCATCAGGCACCAGATCAACAGCACCACCGGCAGGATATACTGCAGCCCCACCATCACCGTAGGCCGCGTCTGCGGCAACTTGATGACCGGCGAGTTGGGATCATCCAGCTCGAGTTCCGGATAGCCAGCCCCCACCTTGAGCAGCATCACATAGACCGCCGCCAGTGCGACAGCCACCACCCATGACGCCGCACCGCCAAGCGCCGGCTTGAGCCAGCCCAGACCGTAGTAGACCGCCAGAGCAGTAACCATCATCAACAGCAAGCCAGCGAGAAAACCAATGACCTTGCGCACCAGCGGCTTGGGTGGATTGCTGGACTCCAGGCCCTGCATGTTGGCTTTCATCGCCTCCAGATGAACGATATAGACCAGTGCGATATAGGAAATCAGCGCAGGCAGGAAAGCATGCTTGATGACATCAACGTAAGAGATGCCGACGTACTCAACCATCAGGAAGGCCGCCGCCCCCATGACCGGCGGCATGATCTGGCCATTGACCGAAGACGCCACTTCAACCGCACCGGCCTTCTCGGCTGAAAAACCAACGCGCTTCATCATCGGCACGGTGAAGGTACCGGTGGTCACCACGTTGGCAATCGACGACCCGGAAATCAGCCCCGTCATGCCTGACGCCACCACGGCAGCCTTGGCGGGCCCGCCCTTGTAGTGACCCAGCAGCGAGAACGCGACCTGAATGAAGTAGTTGCCGGCGCCGGCCTTGTCCAGCAGGGCACCGAACAATACGAACAGGAATACAAAGCTGGTCGATACGCCCAGAGCGATCCCGAACACACCCTGAGTAGTCAACCACTGGTGATTGATCAAGCCATACAGGCTCACCCCACCATGCGATAGAATGCCTGGCATCCATGGGCCTGCCAGGCTGTAAATCAGAAATACCAGCGCCACAATCATCAGCGGCGGCCCAAGCGCACGTCGGGTTGCTTCAAGCAGTAGCAGGATGCCAGCTATCCCGACGATCACATCCTGCAGGATAGGCGCTCCCGGCCGCTGGGCCAGCTGTTCATAGAACATGAACATGTAGCCGCCGCAGAAGGCGGCAGCAAACGCCAGCACCCAGTCCTGCACGGGGATACGGTCGCGCGGTGAGCGCTTCAGCGCCGGATAGGCCATATAGGCCAGGAACAGCGCGAAAGCCAGGTGAATGGAGCGAGCCTCGGTGGCGTTGAACACACCAAACTTCACTATGAAAGGGATCGGGGACGCAATCCACAGCTGGAAGAGGGACCATAGCGCGGCGATACTGACCAGCAGCTTGCCCGGCATCCCTGCCGGCTTGCGCGCGCCAGAGTCGCTGGAGGCAACCATATCCTCCAGATCGATCTCGCTGTCCGAAGTCCTCTTGTTATCTTCAGTCATAAGCGTGCCCTAGGTATGTTGAAAAGACACCGTGTCGTCATCGGCGGAAGTTTGCGGCCGGTTCTCCAACGAAATACGCGGCCCCAGGTCAGGAGCCGCGCATCAATTACCAAACCAGCTGTATCGGGGTCAGATGGCGATGATCATTCGATCCAGCCCTGCTCACGGTAATAGCGCGCAGCGCCTTCATGCAACGGCGCGGAAAGGCCGGAGCTTACCATCTCCTCGGGATCGAGGTTGGCGAAAGCCGGGTGCAGCTGTTTGAAGCGATCGAAGTTATCGAAGATGGCCTTGACCGTGCTGTAAACCACCTCTTCGTCGGTATCGGCATCGGTCACGAAGGTAGCGGCCACGCCGAAGGTTTCGATATCCTCATCGTTACCCTTGTACAGGCCACCCGGGATGACGGATGCGGTGTAGTAGGGATACTCCTCGACGATACCCTGGATGGCCTCATCGTTAACCGGTATCAGGCGTGAGTCGACGGTGGTCGTGGCTTCCTGGATGGAGCCGTTGGGGTGACCCACCACGTATGCCATGGCGTCGATATTATTGTCCGCCAGCGCCGAGGCCATCTCGGCGGCATCCAGCTGTGAGGCCAGCGAGAAGGTATTCATGTCCCAGCCCTTGGCCTCCATCACCACTTCCATGGTGTTGCGCTGACCGGAGCCTGGGTTGCCGATGTTGAAACGCTTGCCGACCAGATCATCCAGCGTCTCGATGCCCGAGTCGGCGCGGGCCAGAATCGTCAGCGGCTCGCCGTGCACGCGGAATACGGCGCGCAGATCCTCGAAGGGCTGGCCTTCAAAGTTGCCGGTGCCATTGTAAGCTTGGTACTGAACATCGGACTGCACCACGCCCATGTCGAGTTCGCCGGACTTGATGCCGTTGACGTTGGCCACCGAGCCGCCGGTAGAAGGCGCATTGCACTTAATGTTGGCCTCTTCCAGGCGGTTCACCAGGCGGCACACGGACTGACCGACGACATAGTAGACACCGGTCTGCCCGCCGGTACCGATAGTGATGAACTTCTCTTCCTGAGCCATGGCCGGAGCGGTAAACATGGCAGCGCTCAACAGGACTCCCGAGAAGGCAGCGGCGGAAAATACATGGCGTTTCATTGGCATACCTCGTTGTGCGTTAACGATCCATCGTTGATGCGTTGATGCTATGACCCTGCCTCCTGTTTCAGCTCTGGCAGGACCAGTACCATCCTATACTAAAATTGAGATTGCCTACTTTAGAAAAACATAAAAACCAATCCCTTCGAGCAGTCTAAACCACAGAAACCGTTTAGTTACCGTTAATTTTTCACCAGCCAGCCATCCAGAATGGCGCGGTCCGCCTTTGTGCTCCGCTTGGCCGGAGAAAGCCACCGTAATCACTCGCCAAGTCAGGCCCTCTGGCTGAAACTAGAAAGACGGACAGTTGAGCTTCAAGACAACCTTGCACACCGCGCTGGTCGCCTTGCTGTCCCCTTTTCCAGAACCCCTGTTCAGATTGTTTGCCCCATAATAGATATAGAGAGGTCTCACATGAGCGTAACCGTAAGCGCCCTGTTTCGCCCGCTGCTACGACTGGGGCTGATTACCCAGATCGCCATCGGCATTGTCTGCGGCATTCTGCTGGCGATTGTTGCCCCCGAGGCCGCAAAAGCCGTGTCCCTGCTGGGCCAGATATTTATCTCGGCACTCAAGGCGGTCGCACCGATTCTGGTGTTTGTACTGGTGGCAGCGGCGATCGCCGGCCATCAGCGCGGCCAACCCACTCATATCCGTTCGGTGCTGGTGCTTTATCTGCTGGGCACCCTGATTGCCGCCCTGGTCGCGGTGACCGCGAGTTTTCTCTTCCCCACCACTCTGGCGCTCACCGTTCCCGAGGCCAGCGGCAACCCGCCTGGCGGCATCACCGAAATCCTCAAGAATCTGCTGCTGAGCGCCGTGGACAACCCGGTCCACGCGCTGATCGAGGCCAACTTCATCGCCATCCTGTTCTGGGCCGTCGGCCTGGGCTTGATGCTACGTCAGGCCAGCAACACTTCGCGCGAACTGCTCAATGATCTCTCCAGTGCCATCTCGGGCATCGTGCGCTTCATCATTCGACTGGCCCCGCTGGGCATCTTTGGGCTGGTAGCAAGTACCCTGGCCGAATCCGGCATGGGCGTCCTGCTCGACTACGGCCAGTTGCTGCTGGTGATCGTCGGCTGCATGCTGTTCGTCGCCCTGGTCACCAATCCGCTGATCGTATTCTGGAAGACCCGCACCAACCCGTACCCGCTGGTCTTCACCTGCCTGCGCGGCAGCGCCATCACCGCCTTTTTCACTCGCAGCTCGGCGGCCAACATCCCCATCAACCTGGAGCTGTGCAAACGGCTCGACCTGCACGCCGACACCTACTCGGTATCGATTCCGCTGGGCGCCACCATCAACATGTCGGGTGCAGCCATCACCATCACCGTGATGAGCCTGGCCGCCGCTCACACCCTGGGTATCAGCGTCGACTTCGCCTCCGCCCTGCTGCTGTGCATTGTTTCGGCCCTGGCTGCCTGCGGCGTTTCCGGCGTTGCCGGCGGCTCACTGCTGTTGATCCCCATGGCTGCCAGCCTGTTCGGCATTTCTCTCGACGTGGCCATGCAGGTCGTTGCCATCGGCTTTGTGATCAGCGTGGTGCAGGACTCCGCCGAAACGGCGCTGAACTCCTCCACCGACGTGCTGTTTACCGCCGCCGCCTGCCGTGAGAAGACAAGCGCCAAGCCGGTAGCGGCAAAGAACGCCTGATCGACAGAGCACATCTCAATCAGGCTGCCCGGTGGCTCTTTGAGCCACCGGACGCCTTCTGCTCGCGCCCCGCCTCGACGGCTGAACCCTGGAGAAGCGCCGCCACCAGGGGTACCCTGTGCCCACTCCGGCATCGCACCGCCCCATCACCTCAACGACGGGAAGCATGATGAGCAGCAAGATCAAAGTAGCAGCCCCCCTGGTTGTCCTGCACGGCGACGAGATGGCCCAGGTCGCTTTTGAGCGCATTCTCGATACCTTTGTCACCTCTCGCCTGGATCTGGACATGGTGGAGATTGACCTGTCCGCGGAGCATCGCGTAATTACCAACGGGCAGGCGGTGATGGACGCCATCGAGGCGCTCAACCGGCATAAGGTGGGCATCAAGAACGCAGGTATGACCGTCAATCGCGCCCAGCTTGACGAACTGCTGGCCAAGCATCCGGAAATCGACGCCGACAAGCTGCACCCGCTGGCCACCAAATCTCCCAACGGCGCCATTCGCAAGGGGATCGGCGGCAACATCACTCGGGAAGACATCGAGTTTCGCAACCTGCAATCCGACAAGCCACGTTGGATCGGTCGCGATATCGAGGTCGATACCATGGAACACGGCGGCATCAAGGACAGCTTCAACGAGCTTTCCAAGGGCACCGGCGTGGTCAAGCTGATGTTCGTCGGCGCCAGCGGCGACCCGGTGGAACTGCACCGCCGCGAGGTCAACAAGGGTGACCCCTGGCTGCTCGCCACCAACGACCTGGACGACGTCAAGGCCTGGGCGCATCGCTTCTTTCAGCGCGCCATCGACGAGAAACGCGATATCTATCTGGGTCTAAAGGATACCGTCATCGCCGGTTACGACGGCGTGATGCGCGCCGCCATCGAGGCGATCTACCAGCAGGATTACAAGCAGCAGGTCGAGGCGCTGGGGCTCGACTATCACTACGAGCTGATCGACGCCCAGGCGGCGCGCATCGTCGCCAATCCGCCGGAGCGCGCGCTATGGGGCGTGCCGGACAACACCACCGGGCGCAAGCTCTACAAGCTGGTGGAACAGCTCAAGCAGTACGGCATTCCCAGCCGCAAGGCCCAGGTCTCGATTTCCCGCATGAGCGCCGGCGGCGGCGACCAGTACGGCAGTTTCAACGCCCCCGCCGAGGAAGACGGCATTCTCAAGGTAATCGTCGACGGCGAGGAAAAGCACGCTCGGCGGGTCAAGCAGGGCGATCCCATCCTGTTGATGTCCAACGACCGCCAGGCAATCAAGGACTGGGTGCTGCAGGTATTCCGCGATGCCTCCCGCAAGCATAAGGAAGTCTACTTCGGCCTCAAGCGCGAATACATGGACTATGACGATGTATTCAGCACCATCATCACCGACGTGCGCTACGAATTGGCCCAAGCGGATACTGCGCCACCCTCCTTCATGATCATGCGGCCCTCCAGCCAGCTGATCAAGATGATCACCGATCCGCCGCGCAACGCGCTCTACCCGGCCCAGAACCTGGACGGCGACATCTTCTCGGATATCTCCGCCGCCCTCGGCGGCAGCCTGGCCACCGCCAGTTCAATCATCGAAAGCAAGAGCGGCACCATGCTGTTCGAGGCGCCCCACGGCACCGCCCACGACCTCTACCTGAAGTACCTGGAAAGCGACGGCAAGGAAGCACACTTCAACTCCTCGGCGCTGATCTTCGCCGTAGCCAATGCCCTGGAGACGCTTGGCGAGCGCGATGACAACGCGGCACTGGTCGACTACGCCAGCCGCCTCAAGACCGCGCTGATCGACACCGTGGGCGACGGCATCATCACTGGCGACCTCAAGGGCAAGACCACCGATCCCAACACGGAGCGGGTCGTCGACATGCAGGGCTTCCTCGACGCCGTGGAGGCACGCCTCGAGTAAGATACGCCAGGCGCAATCGCTAGCCCGGATGCCTCACGGGCTAGTCACTGCCCGAGCCCATGAATATCCAGCGGTGGTACATGACGGACGCCTGACTGACATCCACCAAAGTTGACCATAACTCCTCCATAACTCATCCATGCTTCTGTTATTCTGTATTCACACACCATCAAAGAAGTTGAAGTAAAGCACGACGCTGCCATGGCAGTGTTATGTTGATAGAATTTGCAAGGAAACAGAACGGATCATAATCCATGCATCGCAAGCTGATATAGCCCAGCGACTACTGATACGTCCAGCCGACATCTTGCACAAGCACGCTAGGCTAATAACGCATGGAACTCATGGAGCTATGGAAGCAAGAGTTATGATGGATGGTTCAAGGCGTCTTCTCACCATGGGGTGTGATGTCGTCGGAAATCAAATTGCCGCCTCCCTCAAGCAGTACCACTGGGAGACCATGCATGTACGCAGCGTGCATGAAGCTCGCCATATTATCGAACGCGGTGAGCATCTTACAGCCATTCTCATATTGATAGATGCAGATTTACAGCAGATTGAAGATTTCCAGAAGCTTGTCATCCAGCACCCGCCAATATTATGGATAGCGACAGTAGACCCACGTGCCTTGAAGTTAGAGCGTATTCGTCATCTGATTCAGCATCATTTCTATGCGTTCTTGTTGCTGCCTCTGGATTCGATCAAGGCAAGACACATTCTGGAAAGTGCGCGGGAAATGGCCAGCCTGATTGCCGAAGAGTCACCGGCCCTCACCTTGCCTCTTCCCCAGATGGGTGAGCTAGGCATGATCGGCAGCTCGCCCTCCGTACAAAACCTTTATCGCTGTATACACCGAATGGCGCCAGTGGAAGCACCGATACTCATTACCGGCGAGTCGGGAACAGGGAAGGAGCTGGTAGCTCGCGCCATACACGACCGGTCATCTCGTCGTAGCGGCCCTTTCTGTGCCGTCAACTGTGGCGCCTTGTCGCCTGGCCTGATTCAATCGGAGCTCTTCGGCCATGATAAAGGCGCATTCACCGGGGCAAATCAGCGCAAGATCGGCTTCATCGAGTCTGCCGATAGTGGCACGCTGTTCCTTGATGAGATAGGTGATTTGCCACTTGACATGCAGGTCAACTTGTTAAGATTTCTGGAAAGTCATCGGATCACGCGCCTAGGCGACCCTCAAGAGATTTCTGTCGACGTAAGGGTGCTTGCGGCCACCCACGTCAATCTTGAAGACGCCATCAGACAAGGGAAGTTCCGTCCGGACCTTTACCATCGACTGAGCGTCCTGCAACTGTCGACTCCTCCTCTGCGCGAACGCAGCGAGGATATCGAGGCGCTGGCCACCTTCTTTTTTCACAAGTTTCGCTCCGAGAAAACGATGAAAGTACGCGGCTTCAGCCGTGATAGTTTTCTGCTGATGCGCCAGTATTCATGGCCCGGCAACATCCGAGAATTGATTAACCGGGTTCGCCAAGCCTTGGTGATGTGCGACCAACATCTGATCAGTCCCGAAGACCTTGGTCTCGAACGCCGACAAGGCTTCTCGAGATCCCAACTGACCTTGGAGCAAGCCCGTGAAAAAGCCGAACAGTGTGCTATCAGGGCATCTCTTGCCAGGAACAAAAATCAGATCCAGCATGCAGCTCGTGAACTTGAAGTTTCACGGGCCACTTTATACCGGCTGATCGAGAAGCACGGGATCGACCGGCCATCTGAACGACACGCTTGAAAGGAAGAGAACGACGCCATGGCACGAAACAACAAGGATCTAGCTCATTTATCCGGTCTACTCTTGCTGCTCGGCTCCGCCCCCATTCTTGCCCAGGGGGATATCCAGCCGGTCGGTGAGGAGCCTGCCGCACAGCAAGCTTCGCCGGAAGTTCAGGCCATGGCCGAGTATGGCGGTGTTCTGACGCCCAAGGGCAGGCTGATACTCGAGCCGGAATTTCAGTACTCCCACGAAAGCATCAACCGCATGACCTTCCAAGGTGTGGAGATACTGAGCACTCTGCTGATCGGGGTGTTCACGGCAGAGGATGTCGACCGGGACAGCTATACCGCCTCTCTGACCGGGCGGCTGGGCGTTACTGACCGCCTGGAGCTCGAGATGAAGGTGCCCTATGTGTACCGAGACGAGTCGAATCGAGTCACGGTAGCGGAAGTGGACCCCGACTTTACCATAGAGCGCGAACTCTCTAACAACAGCCTGGGGGATATCGAGCTGGCGGGCCACTACCAGCTCAACCGCGGCCTGGACGGCATGCCATTTTTCATCGGCAACCTGCGCTACAAGAGCACCACCGGCCAGGGCCCCTTCGACATCCGTCGCAACAGTGAAGGCATCCCGCAGGAGTTGACCACCGGCACCGGCTTCCATTCCATCGAACCCAGCATCACCATGCTGCTTCCTTCGGCGCCGGCGGTCTACTTCGCCAACCTGGGCTATGTCTTCCATCTGGAGGATAGCGTCAACCAGAGCCTTACAAGCAGCGATGGGAATAATATCTCTGTCGGCGATGTGGATCCCGGAGATGCGGTGCGACTCAGCTTCGGCATGGCCTACTCCATCAATCCGCGCACCTCCTTCACCCTAGGCTACAAAAACGACTTCATCGGCAAGACCAAGACCGAATATATCGACCCAGTAACTGGCAACACCGCCCGCGTGAGCTCACAAACATTGAATGTCGGCTCTCTGCTGCTGGGCTGGAACTATCAGATCAATCAGAATGTCCAGGCCAACCTGGGCCTGGAGCTCGGCATCACCGATGATGCCCCCGACACGACGCTGACTCTGCGCATGCCTTTCGGCATGAATGCCTTCTAAGTTCAGATATTAAATGTCGATTGGTAAACGACTGCCGCCGTTTTGGCAGTCGTCTTTTTTTGGCTTCTGGCTCTTCAGCGCAGTATGCCGGAAAAAGAGTCAACGATCGCGGCACGCTGTCTGGCGGCTTTCAACTCCCCAATGTTGTTAAGACGCACGTCGATATCGATTCGCTGCTGGATATCCCGCCCCGAGGCACTGCTTATCACGCCACTGACCAAAGCATCACGAGTAATGTTGTGTAGTACAGCCGTGAAACCCTTGAGATCGTTCAGGGTAACGCCTGAGAAGCTCGCCAGGCCTGCCAGATCGATATTGCCCGGCGTCATATCTGTCACGGTCAGCCCGGTGCCCGGCCCTACTTGACTGGCAATTCCGGCTGGGGCACTAAAGCTTTGTGAAACAATATGGGTGCCTGTCCTCGTGAAACTCACCACTGACACCAGCTCGACACTGTTGTCGACCAAGGTCTGCAGACGCGCACCAAAGTCCACATCGAGCCCGCCGATATTGAAACCGGCACGCATCTGGTCGAGGTCCTCTTCGGCTATGACGGTACCACGGGAGAAGTGATCTCTTGCCTGGAGCGAACCCGAAGCCTCAACATACAGCCTGTCAGACGAGTGAAGGGACTGCCGATAGCCAGGCGGCTCCTGCTGTGGTGACGCAGCCTGGACCGTGACGGATAATGCCGCCTGGGTGGCGGTGGCAAGCAGCAACGCTAACCCACTCATCCATCGGCGACCTGCAGTACCTCGTGATATGGATTCTTTCCGAGATCGCATCTTGTCATCTCCTTGTCACCGTCCCATCTCATTGGCAGCGGGAAGGGTCAGCAGGCTTGCGCCGATACTCGAGCGGTTTACGCCCCTCGCCACCGGAGAGTCGGGACGAACGGCCCAATCTTGTTCATGGTTGAAGTGGTTACGAGCAATCTCAATCTCCTCGCGGGCACCAAGTACAGAGCCATTCCAAAGGGTTTCAAAATGCTCCCTCGGCACTACTTGGGTGCCTGCCGCGGGGTCGCCTATTAGAATATTGTCAGCATCGATCCCCTTGACGACGACGAAATGCTTGTACCCTCCAGTATTCACCATGGTGATAGCCGGTACGCCGATGCGGATAAAGTCGTCGAGCGCGATCCTGAACCCATCTGAATGCAGTCCCTGGGCATCCAGGTAGCGCTTCATGTCCAGCATGGAGAAACCGTGGCGCTGAATCTTTTCGGCGTCCCCTGTCCGGATCATGCTCTCGAAAACTTCAGCTTCGGTTGAAGGGCGCTGATAATGGTAAGTCAGAAGGGTTGCCACGGCCGCCGAACCGCAGCTGTAGTCATACTGCTGACGGATCACTCTGTCCCAGCCCTTCTCCTGCAGGCTCTTGGCTTCGACCTGAAAACTGCCGAAGCGATTGACAATGGTCACTTGACCAGCATTGGCATTCGCTGCTCCTGCAAGGATCAGTCCTGCAATAACCAAGGCTGACCCCGCAACACAGCAAAGATCTTTTATCTGTTTCATGACGAGCAGTTTCACAACGACTCATCCTCTGAGCTGAAAAATCGGAAACCTGCATTCTGGCAGGCTCAGTTGGAAATGAAGACGCTGATGCCCACCGCATTGTTGATGGAGTTGCCGTTGCCAGTCACGGCACTGAATATCCCGGTTCCACTAAAGCTGCCTAGCGCATCAGGAGCGAAGCTAATGTTTCCCGATACCATATCTCCCCCCACATCGAAGGAGGTACCTGTCACCGTAGCTTTCATCTTCTGGACACTTTTCACGCTATTGAAGTTGACGATCATCTCTCCTTCTCTGGCCCGAGCCTGCTCCAGCGCCTGAAGATCCATCTGCTCCAGAGCGGCGAAACCTTCCGCCTGCTGAACAGGGTTCTCACTCGCCTGGCTCAAGGACATACCCCAGGTAATCAGCAGCACTGAAAGCGCGACCATCATCCGCTTTCGCTGCCAGAAAGTGGGTAATGCTGAATTTGGACTGGCTAACCATCTCTTCATGGCCTGAACTCCCGTTCTACGATCCCCTGAGACTATTCTTCAAGGGAGCCAGCAGGATCATCTCCTACCAGCTCCCGACTCATGCGAGTGCGTCATGCACTCAGGATCAGTTGCCGATGCTCACGTTGCTGTGAGCTGCGACGCTGGTGCCAGCCAGCTGAGAGTTGTACAGGCCGGTGGACACGTTCATGTTGTTGATACCACCGAACACCCCGGACCCCACGGTCACACTGGCTGCGCCGGTGGCGAAGCGAGCATCCCCGCCGTTGCCGCCGTTACCTCCCGCAGCACCGCTGCCGGCGTAGGCATAGGTATTACCGGTACTGGCGCTGCCACCGCCACCACCACCGCCGTTACCATTACCGCCGTTACCTGCAAGGGCGCTTGCGTCACCGCCGGTGCCACCTGTGCCAGCTGTGGCGGTGCCACTACCTGTGCCGCCGGCACTACCTGAGCCGCTACCGTCGCCGCCAGCGCCTGCCGTTGCAGCGGAATCAGCACCCGCGGAGGAGCCCGCGTCCTGAGAGCCACCGCTAGCCAGCAAGCTGCCGTCTCCGGCATCCGCGTTGTTGGAACTGGACACAGAACTGGCGCCGGCCAATGCTCCGGAACTGCCACCCTGGCCACTTCCATTGGCTCCGGCAACTCCTAAGCCCAAGCCACCAGCATCACCGCCAGAAGCCCCGGTCCGGGAAGACGCATCGGCATTGCCACCATCACCACCGCTGCCATCACCACCGGTACCACCGACCCCGAGACCGAGGTTGACGGACAACGCACTACCACCGTTACCACCGGCAGCGCCAACGGCACCCCGTGCGCCATTGATGTTGATACCGGCACCATTGACGGTGGAGTTCAGCTCTTGAAGGGAGATGACGCTGGTGGAAGTATTATAGGACTCGCTCATGGCCCAGGCGTCACCGCCACGGCCGGAGGTGCCCCCCATGCCACCCGTTCCCGAGCCGGTAGCATAGCCGCCAGAGCCTGCGCCGCCGGTGCCGGTGCCGGTGCCGGTGCCAGTACCGGTGCTAGAACCACCTGAACCGCCTCTGGATGAGTCATTGGCATAACCACGAGCACCAGCATTGCCGTTGCCGTTGCCGTTGCCGTTACCATCGCCACCCGAGCCGCTACCGGCCATGCCCAGGCCGAACCCGGCTCCGGCATTGGCGCTACCGCTGCTTCCTCCTAAGGCGGTAGCGGTGGATGTGACATCCTGATCAGCTGTATCACTAACACCGGCGCTCGGGTTAGCGTGCGCCGTGGATATGGCCATTACCAAGGCCAGCAGAGGAGTCCCTGCTACAACGAGATACTTTCTCATGTTCATGTCTCCATGTTTGTAATGTCTGCTGCAGCCTGCGAACTCGCGCCACCGTCCATCCATACCTTCAACCTCTCTCCGTTCCCTCAACCTCACTACTGGACCCCTTGATTGACGCTTCCTGTTCGCAGCATAAGTACACAAGCATTTTCCGTGCCACTCTGGGCAAAATATCAATAAGTCCCTAATGCATAGAAACATTTAATAACAAATGGATTAAATTTAACTGTGCCGCTTTCAAGACATTGATGAATCGTGCCTCATCGACGAGACACTCAGTCACCCCGCAAGACCTCTATCTGGCGTGACGCTTGGTACAGCGCGCTTTTCAGGCTTATTGATGGCGTGGCTTATTAGTGCGACAGATGCGGCTTAACCAAGACTCCACATTGCCGAAGACAACCCAACATAAAACGCATAGGCACCGGTAACCGGCTTGCCGATTGCCTCGACGAGCCGCACAGGTACTCTTATGCGGGGCATATACCGCCTATTCTTAAGACCAAGACCGCCCGATAAGGCTGCGCTGACCGGCCACCGCCATTTTCAAGCGTGGCACGGTCAAGAATGTCCCATGCTCAATATCGCGCTAGCTCGGGAGCCTCCCGAGCTAGCGGGCCACCTGCTCCAGCTCGCGCACCAGCAGATCAGCGCTGATATCGCTGATCGTCTTGGCCCCTGTCAGCACCATGGCCACGCGCATTTCCTTCTCGATCAGCTCCAGCAGGTTACGCACCCCCGCCTCGCCGTCGGTGGCTAGCGCATACACAAAGGCCCGCCCAAGCATCGCGCAGTCGGCGCCGAGAGCGAGCATGCGCACCACGTCCAGCCCGGTGCGAATGCCGGAGTCGGCAAGAATCTTGATTTCCCCCTTCACCGTATCGGCAATCGCCGGCAGCGCACGGGCGCTGGACAGCACGCCATCCAGCTGTCGCCCACCATGGTTGGAGACCACGATGCCGTCGGCGCCGAAGGTGACCGCATCGCGGGCGTCTTCCGGGTCGAGTATGCCCTTGATGATCATCGGGCCGTCCCAGAACTCGCGAATCCACTCCAGATCCTTCCACGAAATGGACGGATCGAAGTTCTCGCCCAGCCAGCCCATGTAGTCCGCCAGGCCCGTTGGACTGCCGCGATACGCGGAGATATTGCCCAGATCATGCGGCTTGCCCTTAAGACCCACATCCCAGGACCAGCGAGGATGGACCATGGCCTGCAGCACACGGCGAAACGGCGCATTGGGGCCACTCATGCCGGAGTGGGCATCGCGGTAGCGGGCACCGGGCACCGGCATGTCCACGGTAAAGACCAGCGTCTTCACCCCCGCCGCCTTGGCCCGCTCCAGCACATTGCGCATGAACCCCCTGTCCTTGAGCACATAGAGCTGAAACCACATGGGCCGGCTGATCTCCGGCGTCACCTCTTCGATCGGACAAACCGACACCGTGGACATGGTAAAGGGAATGCCCTGCGCATCGGCGGCCCGGGCAGCCTGCACCTCACCCCGCCGGGCATACATGCCGGTCAGCCCCACCGGCGACAGCGCCACCGGCATGGCCAGGGTTTCATCGAACAGGCGGGTTTCCAGGCTCAGTTCTTCCATGTTGTTCAGCACCCGCTGGCGCAGCGCAATATCCGCCAGATCGGCAACGTTACGCCCGAGCGTGTGCTCGGCGTAAGCACCGCCGTCGAGGTAGTGAAACAGGAAGGGCGGCAGCCGGCGCTTGGCTGCCGCGCGATAATCGGTGGAAGCAGAAATAATCAACGGTGCGTTCTCGCTGTGACGGAAGATTCGACGCCCCGACCGTTGCCGGGCACTGGCTCAAGTGTAAACAACATCGCGGTGCTTCGTGCTGTCGACGACCGTATCATCCCTTGACGACGGCCAGCGGTTCCAGCTCGATCTCCACGTCGACCAGATCCGTCTGGTTGCGCATCACCGTATCGATATCCTTGTAGGAGCCCGGCGCCTCATCCAGATCCTTGCGCCCGCGCATGGCATGCAGCACGCCGCGCTGCTTGAGACTTTCCACCTCTTCCTTGAAATCCAGCGTCTTGCGGGCCTTGGCTCGGCTCATGACCCGTCCTGCACCGTGCGAGCACGACTCGAAGGAGTAGGCTTCCCCCTTGCCCTTCACCAGGAAGGAGCGCGTTCCCTGAGACCCGGGAATCATCCCCCACTCCCCCGCTCTTGCCCGCGTCGCCCCCTTGCGGTGCACGATCACCCGTTCACCGAAGTGCTCTTCCTCAGCCGCGAAGTTGTGCGGCTTGTTGATAAAGTGCGAGAACTCGACGTCGGACAGCACCTCAACGAACGCCTCCTTGACTCTTTCCATCATCAACTGCCGATTGGCCAGCGCAAACTCGATGCAGTAGTTCATCTCGTCTCGATACAAGGCGAAGGCTTCGGACGTTTCAGGAAGATGTGCCAGATCCTCGGGCACGCGCGCTCCCGACGTCTCGTTCAGTTCTTTTGCCACCTCATGGTAGTGATTAGCCACCGTAAAACCGAGGTTACGGGAGCCTGAGTGGATCATGATCCAGATATAGCCATCTGATCCTTTCTGCACCTCGATGAAGTGGTTGCCCCCACCCAGGGTGCCGATCTGATACAGCGCCTTGTCGTATTCCTGGTCGACGATGGGCAGGTTACCCCTGCGCTTGGGCATCCAGGCTTCGTCCTGGGGCGTATCATGGCGAGCGAACCCCACGGGAACCGTCTCGCGAATACGGCCCAGAATCGCCTTCAGATCTTCCGTCTCGATCTCTTCAAGGCTCGTGCGCAGGGAGCACATGCCACAGCCGATATCCACCCCGACGGCGTTGGGCACCAGGACGCCTCGCGTAGCGAGCACGCCACCGATCGGCATGCCGTAGCCCTGGTGGCTGTCCGGCATGATGGCAATGTGCCGAAACGCATAGGG
>ERZ1032675.8-NODE-8-length-41273-cov-4.972973_pt1 | contig 41273 bp, 40 predicted proteins | sample MGYA00516694_ERZ1032675 | MGnify/ENA primary metagenome ERZ1032675 (study PRJEB33719, sample SAMN04261600) | wastewater metagenome | biome: rural village; feature: latrine urine exit; material: soil | place: El Salvador | collected 2013-01-14 ...
CTGACGCCCTTTGGCGCAGCAACGCGGTTCGCGATGAAACGTCAACAGGCCCTAGGCGTTGGTACTTGTGCCAGCCCCATATGATGGCAGAGCCGGGACCCAGCGGCGACTGATACTGACGCTACGCACTATTTTCTAATGTGCTGAAGTGTGGAGTGTCGGGAGACAGTGGTACGGCTGATTGATCTTGCTCAGCATCTGTAGACGGCGGACATCGCCGGTGGTGCGCTGACGTTCGATAGCGTTGCTGGCGACTGTCTGAAAATGGATCGCAATCATCGGTGCGAGTACAATCCGATCCATTTTGAATCTATACCTCAAGCGTCATCTGCGCCGAGCCGGTCGGCGCTTTGCGGACAGCGTATTTGATATCCGCGACTTCTTTTGCCTTTCGGTAGAGCGCGGCGGAGATTTCATCATGAATTCCCAGTTCGCACTGTTGCGCAAACGCCGCTTTCTGCCATTTTTCCTGACCCAGTTTCTTGGTGCCTTCAACGACAATCTGTACAAGAACGCGCTGGTCGTGCTGATCACCTTTCATGCCGTGCGCTACACCGCTATGGAGCCCGGCGTGCTGGTCAATCTCGCCGCCGGTATCTTCATCCTGCCGTTCTTTCTGTTCTCCGCCACCGCCGGTCAGCTTGCCGACAAGTATGAGAAAAGCCGACTGATACGCGGGATCAAGCTGCTCGAGATCGGCATCATGGTGCTCGCCGCCGCTGCCTTCACGCTCGAATCGCTGCCGCTGATGCTTGCCACGCTGTTTTTCATGGGCACGCAGTCATCGCTGTTCGGGCCGGTGAAATACGCCATTCTGCCGCAGCATCTGGACAAAACCGAGCTGATCGGCGGCAACGGCGTGGTCGAGTCGGGTACCTTTGTGGCGATTCTCATCGGCACCATTACCGGCGGCGTGATGATCGCGCTGCCCGGTGGCGCGCGTTGGGTGTCGGTGGCGGTGCTGGCCATCGCCTGCGCGGGCTATCTGGCCAGCCGCGGCATTCCAAACGCGGCGGCGGCGGATGCGACGCTGCGCATCAACTGGAATCCGCTGTCGCAGACCCTGCACACCCTCGGCTTTGCGCGTGCCAGCCGCGCGGTGTTTCTGTCGATACTGGGCATCTCGTGGTTCTGGTTCTACGGTGCGCTGCTGCTGTCGCAGTTTCCGGGCTATGCGCGCAGCGTACTGGGCGGCGACGAATACGCGGTGACGCTGCTGCTGGCGATCTTTTCGGTGGGCATCGGTGTGGGCTCGCTGCTGTGCGAAAAGCTCTCCGGACGCCACGTGGAGATCGGCCTGGTGCCCTTCGGCGCGATCGGTCTTACGCTGTTCGGCCTCGACCTGTGGTGGGCTAGTCCGGCGGCCGGCACACTCGGGGTCGAACAACCGCTGGGGGCCTTGCTCGGGCATGCGGTGAGCTGGCGAGTGATTTTCGATCTGGTGATGATCGGCATCTTTGGTGGCTTCTTCATTGTGCCGCTGTATGCGCTGATCCAGGTCCGCAGCAAGGCCTCGCACCGCTCGCGCATCATCGCCGGCAACAACATTCTCAATGCGCTGTTCATGGTGTTTGCCGCACTCATGGGCGCTGGGCTGCTGGCGGCCGGGGTGTCGATCGCACAGCTCATCCTCATCACCGCCCTCCTCAATGCCTGCGTGGCGATCTACATCTTCACGCTGGTGCCCGAGTTCCTGCTGCGCTTCATCGTCTGGCTGCTGGTGCATGCGGTGTATCGGCTGAGGGTGAGCGGCGAGGAGCATATCCCCGACGAGGGGCCGGTGGTGCTGGTGGCCAACCACGTCAGCTTTGTCGACGCGCTGGTCATCATGGCGACGAGCCGGCGACCGGTTCGCTTCGTCATGGATCACCGCATCTTCCGCTGGCCAATCCTGTCTTTTGTGTTCCGCACCAGCCGTGCGATTCCGATTGCGCCGGCGAAGGAAGATGCAGCGATGATGGAGCGTGCCTTTGACAGCGTCGCGGCAGCGCTTGAGGCTGGTGAAGTGGTCGGGATTTTCCCCGAGGGCGGAATTACCGATAGTGGCGAGATACGCCGTTTTCGCGGGGGTATTTCACGCATTGTCGAGCGCACTCCCGTGCCTGTGGTGCCGATGGCGCTGAGCGGCCTGTGGGGCAGCTTCTTCAGCCGCAAGGGCGGTCCGGCAATGCGCAAACCCTTCAGACGCGGTGTTTTCAACCGTATCGAACTGAACGTCGGCGCGCCGGTGCCTGCCGATGCGGTCAGCCCTGATGCGCTGAGGGCGCAAGTCGTCGCCCTGCGTGGTGAGAAACCATGAGGAGCCAAGCAACATCTCTGGGGACCAAGAATAGCCGTCGGGTGGGGTGATGCGTGGCGTCATTTGGCAGCATCTGCTAGGATTCGCGCCGACTCGTTCTTTAACACCTCCGACTCCCAAGGCCCGATCATGCATCCGATGGTCCAATATGCGCTGCGTGCCGCTCGCAGCGCCGGCGAACAGTTTCTGCGTATCCGCGAGCGTATCGAAAATGCGCACGAAGAGCACAATCTCGACCGGCTGCTGGAAGATGCGGCGCGCAATGTCGAAACCCTGGTCGTGCGCCAGCTCTCCCGTGGCTACCCTCAGCACGGCGTGGTTGGCCGTTTTACCCCGCAGCGCGACGGTGAAGGCGAAGGCCGTGATGTGCTGTGGCACATTGAGCCCTTTCATGGCTACGCCAATCTCAGCGTCGCATCGCCTGGTTTCGCACTGTCGGTGGCATGTACCATCAAGGACCGTATGGAGCATGCGGTGGTGATCTGTCCCTTCAGTGATGACGAGTACCTGGCGAGTCGTGGCGGTGGTGCCCAGCTCAACGGCAAGCGTCTCCGCGTGCGTGCAGCTTCGGCCATCGAAGGCACGCGTATCGCCATGAGTCTGCCGCCCAGCTGGCTGCGTACACGGCGCTTGCCCGATTACTTGACCCTGACCGAGCAGCTGGCGCCCCAGGTTGAGCAGCTGCGAGCCAGCGGGAGCGGTCTGCTGGACATGCTGGAGCTTGCCTCCGGGCGCGCCGATGCGGTCTTTGTCACCGGCGTCGAGGAGCAGGACATGCTGGTCGGCAGCTTGATGATGAAAGAAGCGGGCGCTCTGGTTGGTGGGCTCAATGGTCAGCCCTCGGTCGCCCCGGAAGACAGCTTGATGGCGGCCAGCCCGCGTCTCTACAAGGCACTGCTCAAGCAGCTTCAGCCGCACTTTTCTTGAGGTTGCTGCCTCGGCTCTCGAGCTGAAACTTTAGCAGTCATCCAGAACACCCCCGCAGCCGATGGCTGCGGGGGTGTTCTGCTTTCAGTCCAGGATTTTACGAAAGCTGACTTTTCGTATATAGCCTAGGGCCTGTTGACGTTTAAACGCGGTTCGCGATGAAACGTCAACAGGCCCTAAGACTGTCGCCAATGCTTCGGGGAGTGTAACTTAAGGGAGTTGGTGGCCTGGGCTTTTGGGTCGCCGATGGCAATAGCCGTGGCTTTGGCGCCGATGCCGGCCACGAACTTCTCAGATGACGAGGAGCGACGATGCAACCGCTGAATTACTACTACTACAACGTGCTGGAAAGCTTCGAAAAACCCAGTGATGTTCCTGCGGTTCATGTTCAGGAGGGCTATGATCTGCTGTATCGCTATGGTGGACGGGTGGAAATCGACCTGATTCAACGCGCAGAGACGGCCAATGCCCGAGGGGAGCCATTTCATTGGCATGAGGCTCTGGAAGACGAGCAGCGTGACAAGCTGCGCCAGGCGCTGGATGACAGCAACCCCGCCAAGATTCTCAAGGTGATGCAGCGTAACGGCTATGCCGGTGTGCTTTATCATCATGCTCGACAGGGCTATGTGCCCGAGGCGTCAGAAGCAGCGCGCTGAGATGGTTTAGGCAAGCTTTATCGAGAAAGCCCCCGATGTGCAGCATCGGGGGCTTTCCTGTTTCTGGCAGCGCTTTTTGACAGCGGGTGCTTCTCGGCAAGGGGCCGCCATGGTACTCAGGGCAGCTCCTCCAGCTCATGGTCTTCCTTGGGCGCGGGGATCAAGTCTTCACGCTTGAGCTTGAGCGGCAGCAGCAGCGCCGAGGCCACATAGATCGACGAGAAGGTGCCGATCACGATGCCGATCAGCATGGCCACCGCGAAGTAGTGAATCATCTCGCCGCCCAAAAACACCAGTGCAAGCAGCACCAGCAGAGTGGTGCCTGAGGTGGCCAGCGTCCGTGACAGGGTCTGGTTGATGGCTTCGTTGAAGATCTGCGGCATGTCTTCGATGCGGCTGCGGCGGATATTCTCGCGTACCCGGTCGTAGACCACGATGGTGTCGTTAAGCGAGTAGCCGATCACTGCCAGCACGGCGGCCAGCACGGTGAGGTCAAATTCGAAACCGAACAGGGCGAAGACACCGATCACGATGATCACATCGTGGACCAGCGATATCAGCGCGCCGATGGCGAACTTGTACTGGAAGCGCAGGGCCACGTAGACCATCACCACGCCAAGCGCCACCAGCATGCCCGTGCCGCTCTGGTCGCGCAGCTGGTCGCCCACCTGGGCCCCGACGAACTCCGCACGCACCAGGTCGACCTGGGCGCCGCCGTGGCGCAACAGCTCCACGACCTGCTCGCCGATTCCGGCGTCGAAGGCCTGCTGGAGGCGGATCAGCACTTCGGTGGAGGCGCCGAAGGTCTGCACGGCCACGTCCTTGAAGCCGGCGCCTTCCAGCGTCTGGCGCACGGCATCCAGCGTTGGCGCCGTGGCGTAGCGAACCTCGACCAGAGTGCCGCCGGTGAAGTCGAGCCCCAGATTGAGGCCGAACACGGCGATCGCAATGATCGAGACCAGCAGCATGCTTACCGAAGCCGCAAATGCCAGCTTGCGCTGCCCCATGAAGTCGATTTGTCGATTGGCGAAGGTTGTCATAGCCGCCCCTGGAATGGATGTGAGAGTTGAGAGCGCATGATCAGATCCATAGCTTCTTCACCGGTTTGCCGCCATAGCGCCAGTTGACGATGGCGCGGGTCACCATCAGCGCGGTGAACAGCGATGACAGGATGCCCAGCGACAGGGTCACGGCGAAGCCCTTGACCGGCCCGGTACCCACCGAGAACAGGATCAGCGCCACCAGCAGAGTGGTGATGTTGGCATCGACGATCGAGGTGAAGGCGCGTTCGTAGCCGGCATTGATGGCCTGCTGCACCGAGAGCCCGGTACGCAGCTCCTCGCGGATGCGCTCGAAGATCAGGACGTTGGCATCCACCGCCATGCCCAGCGTCAGCACGATGCCGGCGATGCCGGGCAGGGTCAGGGTGGCGCCGAGCATCGACATGGCGGCGACCAGCAGGGTCAGGTTGAACGCCAGGGCAATGTTGGCGAACAGACCGAACATCTTGTAGCGGATCAGCATGAACAGCAGCACCAGCAGCAGACCCACCTGCACCGAGAGCACGCCGCGCTCGATGTTCTTTTGCCCCAGGCTTGGCCCGATGGTGCGCTCCTGGGCGAAGTAGATGGGAGCGGCCAGCGAGCCCGAGCGCAGCAGCAGCGCCAGGTCGGAGGCCTCGGTGGGCGAGTCCAGCCCGGTGATACGGAAGCTGTTGCCCAGTGCGCTCTGGATGGTGGCCAGGCTGATGATGCCGCGCTCGGTGTAGGGCGTACGCACGATGACGGATTTGCCGTCCTCCATCACGGTGCGATCACGGGTCTTGTGCTCGATGAACAGCACCGCCATGTTGCGACCGATGTTGGTGCGGGTCGCACGGTTCATCAGGGTGCCGCCGGTGCCGTCCAGGTTGATGTTGACCTGGGGGCGGCCGTTTTCATCGAAGCTGTGGTTGGCGTTGGAGACGCTGTCGCCGGTGATGATCACATCGCGCATCAGCGTTGCCGTGCGCGAGGGCTGATTGCGGAACGGGAAGGTCTCGGTCTCGGCGTCGGGCGTGTCGTCACGAGCCTCGAGACGGAACTCCAGGTTGGCGGTGGCGCCGATGATGCGCTTGGCGGCGGCGGTATCCTGCACGCCGGGCAGCTCGACCACGATCCGGTCCGGCCCCTGGCGCTGCACCAGCGGCTCGGCCACGCCCAGCTCGTTGACGCGATTGCGCAGGGTCGTCAAGTTCTGATTGATGGCGTAATCCTGGATCTCGTTCACGGCCGAGTCGGTCAGGCTCATGATCAGGCGCGCGCCGCGGGCCTCGCCGTCCTCATTCTGGTACTGGAAGGCGGGAAAGCTGCGGCTGATCAGGCGGCGCGCCCTGTCGCGGTCCTCGGCGTTCATGAAGTCCATGCGGATCGAGCGGCCGCTGATCTCGGTATTGCGATAGCGGATGCGTTCGCCGCGCAGTTCTTCGCGCATGGCGCTGGCGTTGACCTCGAGACGCTGGTTAACGGCGGCCTTCATGTCGACTTCGAGCAGGAAGTGCACCCCGCCGCGCAGGTCAAGGCCCAGGGTCATCGGCGAGGCAGACAGCGATTTCAGCCAGGTCGGCGTGGATTCGGCCAGGTTCAGGGCAACGATATAGTCTTCGCCCAGCGCCGCGCTGATCATGTCGCGGGCCCTGATCTGATCCTCCGCGTTGTTCAGGCGGATCAACACGCCACTGTCATCGCGCTCGACGCGTTTGATGACGATGCCGGCGTCTGTCAGGGAGCCTTCAAGGCGCGTCAGGCGGCTCTCGTCCAGGGCGGCGGCAGAGCCGTCGCTGCTGATCTGTACTGCCGGGTCCTCGGGGAAGAGGTTGGGTAGGGAGTAGATCAGGCCGACGATGAGGACCAGAAGTATCAGCAGATACTTCCATAGCGGGTAACGGTTGAGCATGGGCGCTCTGCCCTCGGGTTGCTGATGATGGTTGCTGGCGTCTTGCCATCACGAGCATCGGGCAAAGCGGCTCGGCGGGCCTCGCCACGATGATTGCAGGCGACCCGCGCGGCCGGGCCGGCGCGGGTAGACGCACCGGGTCAAATCAGATGGACTTGATGGTGCCCTTGGGCAACACGGCGGCCACGGCGTTCTTCTGCACGTTGACCTCGGTACCATCGGCGATTTCCATGGACAGGAACTCGGTGTCTTCGCTGACCTTGGTGATACGGCCCAGGATGCCGCCACCGATGACGATTTCGTCGCCCTTGGACAAGCCGGCGATCAGCTGCTTGTGCTGCTTGGCGCGCTTGGACTGGGGGCGCCACAGCAGGAAGTAGAAGATGAGCACGAAGCCGACCAGCATGACGATCTGGGCAATGCCGCCGCCGGCGGCGCCGCCCTGTTGAGCCATGGCCGGGGAAATGAAGAAGTCCAGCATGTACAAGAGTCTCCTGAGATCACGGGAAAAGAGAGTTACGCCAGAGGCGCAGGCCGGTCGTTTCCGCGCAACGACGGGCCATCATAAGGGTGCAGGAGGAACCGGCAGACCGCGCTGCGCATAGAAGCCTTCCACGAAGTTCGCCAATGTACCCGCTTCGATGGCACCGCGCAAACCGGCCATCAGCCGCTGATAATGGCGCAGATTGTGGATGGTGTTGAGCATCGCCCCAAGCATCTCGCCGCAGCGATCCAGATGGTGCAGGTAGGCGCGAGAAAAATGCTGGCAGGTATAGCAGTCGCAGCCCTCTTCCAGCGGTCCGGTGTCGTGGCGATGCCTGGCGTTGCGGATCTTGACCGTGCCTGCGGCGGTGAACAGGTGGCCGTTTCTGGCGTTGCGGGTCGGCATCACGCAGTCGAACATGTCGACGCCGCGGCGCACTCCCTCGACCAGATCCTCTGGCTTGCCGACCCCCATCAGGTAGCGCGGCTTGTCCGCTGGCATCCATTCTGGCAGGTAGTCGAGCACCTGGATCATCTCTTCCTTGGGCTCACCGACCGACAGCCCGCCGATGGCGTAGCCGTCGAAGCCGATCTCCTCCAGGCCCTTGAGCGAGGCCTCGCGCAGCTCGGCATACATGCTGCCCTGAATGATGCCGAACAGCGCCGAGGGCGAGTCGCCGTGGGCGAGGCGCGAGCGCTCGGCCCAGCGCAGCGACATTTCCATGGAGCGCCTGGCTACGTCAAGGCTTGCCGGATAAGGCGTGCACTCATCGAAGATCATCACCACGTCGGCACCCAGCGAGCGCTGCACCACGATGGACTCCTCAGGGCCCATGAACACCTTGGCGCCGTCCACCGGCGAGCGGAAATGCACGCCCTGTTCGGTGATCTTGCGCATGGCGCCCAGTGAAAACACCTGGAAGCCGCCGGAGTCGGTGAGGATCGGCCTGTCCCAGTGGGCGAAGTCATGCAGGCCGCCGTGGGCCTCGATGACCTCGACGCCGGGGCGCAGCCACAGATGAAAGGTGTTGCCAAGGATGATCTCGGCGCCGATGTTCTCGATCGATTCGGGCGTCATGCCCTTGACGGTGCCGTAGGTGCCGACCGGCATGAAGGCAGGGGTTTCCACCGTGCCGCGGGGAAAGGTCAGGCGTCCGCGGCGCGCCCGGCCATCGCTGGCCAGACGCTCGAAGCTCATGAAACATTCGTTTCGCATGGGGTCTCTCAGGATCAGCGGGCTCGGGTCAGGTACATGGCGTCGCCATAGCTGAAAAAGGCGTAGCCCTCGTGGACTGCCTCTTGATAGGCGGCCATCACCGTCTCGAAGCCGGCGAAGGACGACACCAGCATCAGCAGGGTCGACTCCGGCAGGTGAAAGTTGGTGATCAGGGCGTCGACGACGCGCCATTGAAAGCCCGGGTAGATGAAGATATCGGTGTCGCCGCGGAAGGGCGCAATCTCGCCGTCGGCGCTGTTCAGGCAGGCCGACTCCAGGCAGCGCACGCTGGTGGTGCCGACGGCGACTATCCGATTGCCTCGGGCCCGGGCGGCGCGCACCTGATCGCAGACGGTCTCGTCGACCTCGATCCACTCGCTGTGCATGACATGCTCGCGAATGTCATCGGCGCGTACCGGCTGAAAAGTGCCGGCCCCCACATGAAGGGTGACGAAGGCGCTTTCCACACCCTTGCTCGCCAGCTTTTCGAGCAGCGCTTCATCGAAATGCAGGCCGGCGGTGGGGGCGGCCACGGCGCCGTCGCGTCGCGCATAGACCGTTTGGTAGCGCTCGCGGTCGGAGAGCTCGTCCTCACGGGTGATGTACGGCGGCAGCGGTATATGGCCGTGGCGCTCAAGCAGCTCGATCAGCGGCGTCTCGCCCTCGAATCGCAGCTCGAACAGCGCCTCACGACGGCCTTCGACCCTGGCCCTGATACCGCCCTCGAAGAGCAGCTCGGTGCCAGGCCTGGGCGACTTGCTCGCACGCAGATGGGCGAGGCCGCGATGGGCGTCCAGCGGGCGCTCCAGCAGCATCTCCACCTTGCCGCCGCTGGCCTTGTGGCCGTGCAGGCGGGCTGGAATCACTCGCGTGTCGTTGAATACCAGCAGATCGCCTGGCGCCAGCTTGTCAGGCAGGGCCAGGAAACGTTGGTGCGAGCGCTCGCCGCTCTGGCCATCAACGCACAGCAGGCGACAGTCGCTGCGTTGCTGAGACGGGTAGCGAGCGATAAGCGACTCGGGAAGCTCGTAGTGGAAATCGGCGCGCTGCATGGGGGTCGGTCCGTGATTCGGGGGCTGAAACGGCCGCACCGCCACTGGGCCAGCCAGGCCGGCAGGATACCGTTTTCGGCGCATCAAGTCAGGTCTTCGATTGACCTGCGGCGAAGGCTGCGTATAATTCGCTGCCGTTGCCGGTGTGGCGGAATTGGTAGACGCAGCGGATTCAAAATCCGCCGCTGGAAACAGTGTGTCGGTTCGAGTCCGACCACCGGCACCACTGAAATCAGCATGCTATAAATCCTGATTTCCATCCTCGCTTTTTTTTCGTCTCCGATATCGGTGTCTGGCGGTGCAATTTACCTTGTACTGCTGTTCTTGGATGCCGGGATGACGTACAGTATATCTATGTCAGTCCTTCGCTCATTCGTGGGCGAGGGGCTTTTTTGTTGGTCACTCGTTTCGCGGCTGCGAAGCAGGATGTCAGCAGGAGGTATCATGTCACAGCGTCCCCCCTTGATCATCAATCGGCTCGATGCCGAGCGGCTGCAGCGTCTTATCGATGATGCCGAGACCAATCTCGATGTGGCCGAAGCGCTCGAGGCGGAGCTGGAGCGCGGCGAGGTGCTGGACCCTCGGGACATTCCCGAGGATGTGGTCAGCATGAACAGCCAGGTGGAGTTTACCGATATCGGCAAGGGGCGTCGTTTTACCCGGACGCTGGTCTATCCGCACTCGCTGTCCACCACCGCGGACGGCATCTCGGTGATGGCGCCAGTGGGGGCGGCTCTGCTGGGGCTGCGCATCGGCGAGACCATCGAGTGGCCGCTGCCCAATGGCGAGAAGGCCACGCTGCGCATCGAGTCGATCCTCTGGCAGCCCGAGCGGGAAGGGCAGTTTCACCGCTGATTCGGCCACGAGCTGACGGGATTGCCGATGCCGCTGACACTCTGGATGTCGCTGGTCGCGATTTGTGCCATGGGGGCCATGTCGCCAGGGCCGAGCCTGGCGGTCGTGCTGCGCCATACACTGGGCGGCGGCCGCGTGCCCGGTGTGATAACCGGCATCTCTCACGCCTTTGGCGTGGGGTTTTATGCGCTGCTGACGGTCTGGGGGCTGGGTGAGCTGATCGAGCGCACGCCGCTGCTGTTTCGCGCGCTCAGCTGGGGTGGTGCGCTGTATCTGGCCTGGCTTGGCATCAAGGCGCTGCGTGCCGACCGGGCTGGTACACTGGAAGCATGCCCGGCCCAGGCTAGCCGGTCCCAGGCGGCCCGGGAGGGACTGCTGATCGCGCTAAGCAACCCCAAGCTCATTGTGTTTTTCGTCGCGCTGTTGAGCCAGTTTGTCACGCCCGGCATGAGTGATGCTGCCCGCCTTGTCATCGTGCTGACCGCCATGGTCATCGATGGTGGCTGGTATACCCTGATAGCAGTTGGTCTCTCTCATTCCCGCCTGCTGCCCTGGCTGCAGGCACATGCCCACTGGATCAACCGGATCACCGGAGTGCTGCTGCTGTTGATGGCTGCCCGCATTCTCTGGACTGCTGCCGGCTGAGCTGTCACGTCAGTCGGCGGACGGTCCATCAAGTCCTGCTTGCCTTTACTTCCGTGCATTGCTATTCGTCTCTGGGCGCTACCTTGAACTCCACCTCGATGTCGTCCAGGGCATCGAACTCCAGTGTGATGGGAAATGACTGGCCCTCTACCAAGGGACTGTCAAGATCGATCAGCATCAGATGATAGCCGCCACCAGGACGCATTGTCAGCGGTGAGTCTTCGCTGATGTCGATGCTCTTTACCGGACGCATCAGCATGGTATCTCCCTCCATGCGCATGACGTGCAGCTCCACCACGTCGCTTGCCGGAGAGTGGGCGCCGGTCAGCACCGCAGGTTCACCAATCGCACGAATATCGACATAGGCGCCGGCATTGGTGGCACCCGGCGGTGTGGGGCGAGCAAAGGCGTTGTCGACGTGCAGCTCGGGAGAGACCACAGGCTCGGCCAGGGCCAGTGGCGAGAGCAGTGCGGAATACAGCAGCCCAGAGGCGAGAAGGCGAAGGTGCATGGCAGATCCTTGCAATGGCGAGGAAAGATAAACCAGCCTAACAGAGTAGTGCGAATTACCAGGCAGGCAAGTGACAGAGTGTCGCAAACTGCTCCATGCCATGGGACATGCTGGCTCTGACCATGGTAGGCGGGCGATCTGGTTTGATGCCGTCGTGGGTGTGGGACGTGACGACGCGGACCGGGGCTGGTTAAGTTGGTACTTTTTCGGAGCCTCAGGATGACTGATGAAGAGAGTGTCCGAGAGTCAGGCGCTTCTTGCCCGCATATTGCCGATGAGCAGGTTCAACTGGTGGACGCCCGCAACCGCCCCTGCGGCAGCGCGTCGCGTGTTGCCATGCGCCGCTATCGCTATTGGCACCGCGCCACCTATGTGGTGGTGTGCAACGACCGTGGCGAGCTATGCGTTCAGCGCCGCACGCTGATCAAGGAGGTCTTTCCCGGAGGCCTGGACCTGGCAGCCGGCGGCGTGGTGGGGGCGGGAGAGGCCGTACACGTGGCGGCCCGGCGCGAGCTGGCTGAAGAGCTGGGCATACGCTGTGCTCGTCTGGGCCGCGCTCTTAAGTTTGTGTATGCCCAGGGTGGCCATCATATCTTCGGCAGCGCCTGGCGGGTCGACTACGAGGGCCCGCTGTCGCTGCAGGCCGAAGAGGTAGCCGAGGCCTTCTGGCTGCCGGTCGACAAGGCACTGGCGCGCAGCGATATCACTCCGGATACCCGCCAGGCGGTAATGGAATTGATAGCAGCAGGCCGGCTGGGTGCCGATATCAAAAGCGCTCAGGACGTGTACTGATGACTTCGAACGGCTGAGCTAGGCTCCGCTGGAGGAGGCCGAGCGCCAGCAGCGGCGCCGACTGCTGCTGGCCGGTATCAAGGATGCCCGTAGCTAGTGCCGACGTGCGGGGCTGGGCGTTACACAAACTGGCGCATGCGGGCTTGGCGTGTCATCGTAAAGACATCAGCAGCAAGTCGATGCCAGAATGAATATTCACGATCACGAGTGTCGCACCGCCCAAGGCGAGCCCTTCAATCTGGGTGCTCTGCGTGGCCAGGTGTTACTGGTCGTCAATGTGGCCAGCCGCTGTGGCTTCACGCCCCAGCTGCGCGAGCTGGAAACCCTGTTCCGTCGCTATCGTGACCACGGTTTCATGGTGCTGGCGTTTCCCTGCAACCAGTTTGCCGGTCAGACGCCGGAGTCCGCCGAGGACTTCTGCACCTTCAGCGCCCACGAGTATGGCGTGACCTTTCCGGTTATGGCCAAGATCAAGGTCAACGGCCGCAAGGCCCATCCGCTGTTTGTCGACCTCAAACGCGAAGCCCCAGGCGTGCTGGGAAGCCGAATGATCAAATGGAACTTCACCAAGTTTCTGGTGGGGAGAGAAGGTCGAGTGATTCGCCGTTTTTCGCCGCGGGATGGCATCGAGGTGCTGGCCGAAGAGTTGGAGAAGGCGCTGGAGGAGCGTTGACGACCTGCGCTCAGGGAACGACTTCTCCACGGGCAATCATCAAGCGCTCCATCAGTTCGGTCCAGCGCTGCCGGGTCATCATGGTGGTGATGCCCGAGAACAGCGCCCACCAGTTGCGACGCCAGCCTTTTAGCCGCAGGTTGTGCGCCACCAGCTGGCGCATCAGCTGGTAATCATCGAGGCCTTTCCATTCGCCGACCAGGGATATCTGCCGGCGCGACATCACTGGCGCCAGCTCCAGGCGGAAGATCCACTCCAACTCCTTGAGAGTCAGCTCGTGGCGCTGAATCACCTCGATCATCCGGATATAGTCGGTTTCGCGTGGCTCGCGGTCCAGCCACAACGGGGCCAGCGCTAGCCACAGGTCGCCGCGCTGGTCGACAAGAGCCTGAGCGTTCATGGCGTTTCCTCCTGAATGGAAAATGCATCCTGCACCAGGCGTCGATATCTCTCAAGGGCGGACAGCCCGGGCCAGTATCGCTAGAATGTTGCCATCGTCGAGTCACCCGGCAGCGCCAGGTGTTCAGTCCGCAGTGAATAAAAGAGGTCTGTCGTGATTATCAAGCCCAAGGTACGCGGTTTCATCTGCACCACTACCCATCCCGTTGGCTGTGAGAAGAATGTGCTCGAGCAGATCGAAGCGACACGCGCACGCAACCTGGACACCTCGCGTGGGCCCAGGAAAGTGCTGGTGATCGGCGCCTCAAGCGGCTATGGCCTGGCGGCCCGCATCACCGCGGCCTTTGGCTACGGTGCCGATACCCTGGGCGTGTTTTTCGAGAAGCCCGGTACCGAAAAGCGGCCTGGCACGGCTGGCTGGTACAACAGCGCCGCCTTCGACAAGTTCGCCAAGGCCGAGGGGCTGTACAGCAAGTCGATCAATGGCGACGCCTTCTCCCATGAGGCGCGCGACAAGGCCATCGAGCTGATCAAGCAGGACATGGGCCAGGTGGACCTGGTGGTCTACTCGCTGGCCTCGCCGGTGCGCAAGCTGCCTGACTCGGGCGAGCTCAAGCGCTCCAGCCTCAAGCCGATCGGCGAGACCTATCGCGCCACCGCCATTGACACCAACAAGGACGTCATCATCGAAGCCGAGGTGGAGCCCGCCAGCGAGCAGGAGATCGAGGATACTCGGGCGGTAATGGGTGGCGAGGACTGGGAGCTGTGGATCGAGGCTCTGGATCGCGCCGGTGTGTTGGCACCGGGCGCGCGCAGCGTGGCCTTCAGCTATATCGGTACCGAGATCACCTGGCCGATCTACTGGCACGGTGCGCTTGGCAAGGCCAAGGAAGACCTGGATCGCGCCGCCGGTGAAATCGACCGGCGTCTCACGGCCAGCGGCGGCGGGGCCAACGTGGCGGTGCTCAAGTCGGTGGTGACCCAGGCCAGCGCCGCCATCCCGGTAATGCCGCTGTATATCGCCATGGTTTACAAGGTGATGAAAGAAAAGGGGCTGCACGAAGGCACCATCGATCAGCTAAACCGCCTGTTCGGCGAGCGTCTGTACGCAGGAAGGCAAGAGGCCATGGCCACCGACGACAAGGGGCGCCTGCGCCTGGACGACTGGGAGCTGCGCGATGACGTTCAGCAGGCCTGCCAGGACCTGTGGCCTCAGGTGACCACGGAAAACCTGTTCGAGATTACCGACTATGCTGGGTACAAGCATGAGTTCCTGAAGCTGTTTGGCTTCGAGCGTGCTGACGTCGACTATGATGCAGAGGTGAATCCTGTGGCGGAGTTCGATGTCGTAGAGCTGTAGGGTAGGGTCCCGGCTCGCCGGCGGCCTTACATCCTCGAACTACATGGCAGGACATGTCAGGAGGTGTACATGGATACTAGGGAAAGCAAGACGCCGGAAGAAGAGCTGCAGCATCTGAAGGAGGTCAACGAGCCCGAGGATTTTGACAATCCTGAGCCTGATGAAGACCAGCCGGAGGCCCAGGCGCCGGCAAGTGGCTTGCCGCTTTTGCTGCCTATCACCGTTGTCGCGATCATCGTGCTGGTGGCGGCAGTGCTGATATTCGGCGGTGGCTCTCCCTGAGATTCACCATGAGGCTCCTCTGATCTCGACCGCCGGGGCTTGTGCTCGGCGGTTTTCTTGCGGTCTTCACGTTTGCTGTCTTTAAGTTGGTGCCAGCGACTGCCGGGCTGTGGTTTATCAGACGCTTGGGTAAGATGGTGTTTTGCACCGGCCCAAGGCGTCACTGCGCATGCCCAACTCCGCTTTTCCTGCCAAGCCGCCGTCCGTGACACGGCACGTCGGTGTCGTGGTATTGCCGGGTTTTTCGCTGCTGGCCCAGGCCTGCGCCACCGAGCCGATGCAGGTGGCCAACCGGCTGTCCGGGCAAGAGCTGTATCGGCTCTCAACCTTTGCCCTCGACGAACGCCCGGTGGTCAGCGCCTCGGGGCAGAAACTGATGTCACAGTCCATCGCCGGAGAGTCAATGGAGCCGCTGGACATGCTGATGGTATGCGCATCGGTGCCGTTGCCGAGTAGCGTGCCGGACGTGCTGTTCGACTGGTTGCGACGACTGAGTGCAGCTAGGGTCGTGCTGGGTGGCATTGGTGGCGGAACCGAGGTGCTGGCACGGGCCGGCGTGCTGGAAGGCTATCGGGTCACGCTGCCCTGGCCTCGCTTTGCGGCCTTTGCCGATGAGTACCCCGGCATTCGCCTTTCCCGCCAGCTGTTCGAGATCGACCGCGACCGGCTGACCTGTGGCGGCGGCACCGCCGCCATGGACATGATGATGACGCTGGTTGGCAGCCAGCATGGCGATGACCTGGCACGGCGCATCTCCGAGTACTTCGTGCTGGAGCGAATCCGCATGGGCGATGAGCCTCAGGAGGTACCCCTGCGTACCCGACTCAAGCATGCGCCGGAGAGCCTGATTGATGCCCTGGCGCTGATGGAGGCCAATATCGAGGAGCCGCTGACCACCCATGAGCTGTCCGAGCATCTCGGCATCTCGCGGCGCCAGCTGGAGCGGCTGTTCAAGAAGTATCTGCAGGCGGTGCCCAGCCGCTATTACCTGAATCTGCGCTTGCAGGCGGCGCGTCGGCTGCTGCGCGAAAGCGATCGCAGCGCGGGTGACATCGCACTGCGTACCGGCTTTTCCTCGGCGGCCCACTTCTCGACCGCCTATCGCAATCACTTTGGCATGACGCCCAGAGAAGAGCGGCTTTGACAAACTGCGCCATCGTGTTCTGACCTGACGGAGACTTGGTCATGCGTGCCCTGAGACCCCACTTGCTGCTGCTTCTGGTGGTGGCGATTTTTAGCGGCAACATTCTGGTCGGCAAGGCGCTGGTCGACCTGCCGCCGTTTACCATCTCGCTGGGCCGGGTGTTTCTGGCGCTGCTGGTGATACTGCCGCTGGGCTGGGGCCAGGCGCGGCGCGACTGGCCGGTGTTTGTTCGCCACTGGCGGCCCTTGCTGGGGCTGGCGCTGTCCGGGGTGGCCTTCTTCAATGCGCTGATCTACGCCGCCTTGAAGTTCACTTCCCCCACCAACGTGGCCATTCTCGAGAGCCTGATTCCGGTAGTGACCCTGCTGCTCAGCGCCTTGCTGCTGGGTGAGCGTTTTCTGCCGCGGCAGTGGGTTGGCGTGGTAGCTTCCTTTGTTGGCGCGGTAGTGGTGGTGACCGCCTCTCAAAGCAGCGTCAGCATGCCTGGCGGGGTGAATCCGGGCGACCTGATCATGCTGCTGGCGGTGCTGGTGTGGGTGGGCTATTCGCTGCTGGTCAAGGAGCACATGGCGCGTTTTCCCCGCTACGGCGGGCTTTTGGTGATGCTGGTCCTCGCCAACCTGGCCTTGACCCCCATCGCCCTGATGGAAGGCGCCTGGCAGGTTTTGCCGGCACTGAGCGGAGCCGAGCTGGCGGGGCTCGCCTATCTTGGAATATTCCCCTCGGTGATTGCGCTGCTGCTTTACAACAGCGCGCTGGCCGAGCTCGGGCCGACGCGCACCGCCATCTATCTCAACCTGCTGCCGGTCTATACCCTGGTGGGGGCCTGGTGGCTGCTGGGCGATCCGATTCTGCTGGCGGAGGTCATCGGCAGCGCCGTGGTCATTTTTGGCGTCTGGCTGACGCTGGCTCGGCGTCGGCATTAGCCAGGTGCCGGTTGACGTTGATTTGGCGGCATTCCGCGGCAAGAATGCCGCGGAGTCACCACCTTGTTAGGCTTCTCAACAGTCTCCCGGTGCCTTTTCATGCATTCGTGTAGACGCCTTTACCTGACAGGCGCTCCCGGTCATGGGGGCGCTCGAAGTCGAGAAGCGGCCCGCGGGGCACGATGCGGGTAGGATTGATGGTGGGGTGGCTGTAGTAGTAGTGACGCTGGATATGCTCAAAATTCACGGTCTCCTTGATCCCTGGCCACTGGTACAGCTCGCGCAGGTAGTTCGAGAGGTTGGGATAGTCCTCGATGCGCCGCAGGTTGCACTTGAAGTGGCCATGGTAGACCGCGTCGAAGCGGATCAGGGTGGTGAACAGACGGATATCCGCCTCGGTCAGCCATTCCCCGGCCAGGTAGCGCTGCTCGCCGAGCCGCGCTTCCATGCGATCGAGGGCCTCGAACAGCGCGATGACGTGCTTGTCGTAGACCGCCTGCTCGGTGGCGAACCCGGCCTTGTAGACCCCATTGTTGATGTGTTCGTAGACATCCTCGTTGACCGCATCGATGGTCTCGCGCAGCGGCTCGGGATAGAAGTCCAGCCGGTTGTCGGTCAGCTCGTCAAAGGCCGAGTTGAACATGCGCACCAAATCCGCGGACTCGTTGTTGACCAGACGCTTCTGTTGCTTGTCCCACAGGGCCGGCACCGTGACCCGGCCGGTGTAGTGCGCGTCGGTCATGGTATAAAGCTGGTGATGATACTCCACCCCATTGACCGCATCGCCGCTTGAGCCCTCGTCCTGATGATAGCTCCAGCCCTTGTCAAGCATCAGCGGGCTGGTGTGAGAGACGCCGATGAGGTCGTCGAGCCCCTTGAGCCGGCGCAGAATCAGGGTGCGATGTGCCCAGGGACAGGCCAGGCAGACATAAAGATGATAGCGGTCGCGCTGGGCAGGAAGCCCGGGCTGACCCTGGGGCCCCGGACTCCCGTCCGCGGTCACCCAGTCGCGCAGTTGGGCGGATTCCCGCACGAATTCGCCACCATGCTTCTTGGTGTCGTACCACTGATCGTGCCATTGGCCTTCTATCAATAAACCCATGATGGTCTCCTCGACTGGTTATTGCCTCAGCATAAACCGATTCGCTCGACGTTTCCGCGCAACTTCTTCGCCCAACCATTCGATTTCGTCGAATGCATCAGGATCGATCACCGTCAGCACTTGTCATTGTGCCAAGGCACCTTTTGGTTTCGCTTTTATCGAACCATTCAGGCGAAATTATGCGATTAATGTTCGAAAAAGCTGGCCTATAATGCCGGTCAGATAAACAGTTCCACGGAGGTTCCCATGACACAGCGTCGCATCGAACGCCGGCTACGCAGCCAGCCAAGCCAGGATGGCGATGGGGTCAAGATTTCCCGCATCCATGACTTCGGCGGTGGACTCGACCCTTTTTTGATGCTCGACGAACTCGGCTCCGAGCACCCCGACGACTACATCGGCGGTTTTCCACCGCACCCCCATCGGGGCATCCAGACCTTGACCTACGTGCTTCAGGGTGGACTGGCCCATGAGGATCACCTGGGACACGCCAGCACCATCGGCGCCGGGGACGCCCAGTGGATGCACACCGGCCACGGCATCATTCATTCCGAGATGCCACTGACCGACAGCCAGGGGCTGCATGCCTTCCAGCTGTGGCTGAATCTGCCGGCTCGGGACAAGCTCAGCGAGGCGACCTACCGCGACGTGAAAGCCACCGAGATGCCGCGTCTCAGGGTCTCGGGAAGCGAGTTGATCGCCCTGGGCGGTGACTGGCGGCTCGATGATCGGCACGTCAGCGGCCCCCTCGATGCCCTGGCGGGCCAGGGCGCGGTGGCGCACCTGCGTCTTGCGCCCGGCTCGTTGATTCTCGGACAGTCGGCTCCGACGCTACTACTCTACGTCTTCGAAGGGCAACTCGAGGTGGGTGGCGAGACGCTTGGGCAAGGCGAACTGGCACGGCTCAGTCCGGGAAGCGAAGTACGCCTGAGCGGCGATGCGCCGGCCCAGGCCTTGCTCCTGGCAGGCACACCGCATGACGAACCCATCGCCCATTACGGCCCTTTCGTCATGAATACCCGCGAGGAGCTCGACCAGGCGCTCCGGGATTATCGTGACGGCACCCTGGTGCAATAATGCACCGTCACGCCTTTTCAAGGCGTTACGACCGACAACCGCAGCACAGGAGAACAGCATGACCAAGGTACTCGTACTCTATTACTCCATGTATGGCCACATCGAAACCCTGGCCAACACGATCGTCGAGGGCGCACGCCAGGTGGACGGCGTGGAAGTGACCCTCAAGCGCGTTCCCGAGACCATGGACGCAGAGGCCTTCAAGGCCGCCGGTGGCAAGACGGATCAGGCCGCCGAGATCGCCTCGCCCCAGGAGCTGGCGGACTATGACGCCATCCTGATCGGCACGCCGACGCGCTTCGGCAACATGTGCGGCCAGATGCGCACCTTCTTCGACCAGACCGGTGGGCTCTGGGCCAAAGGCGCTTTGGTGGGCAAGGTGGCCAGCGTGTTCACCTCGACCGGCACCGGCGGCGGCGAGGAAATGACCATCACCTCGGTATGGACGACCCTGGCCCACCACGGCATGGTGATCGTGCCGATCGGCTACGCCACGCCGGAGCTCTTCGATGTCTCCCAGGTCGGTGGCGGCACCCCTTACGGCGCCTCGACCATCGCCGGTGGTGACGGCTCGCGCCAGCCCGACGAGCGCGAACTGGCCATCACCCGCTTCCAGGGCAAATACGTGGCCGAGGTGGCCGTCAAGCTCAAGGGTTGAATCGGCAGGCCGCTGGGCGCGGGCGGCCGGGGGCGCTACCATGGGTCGACACTCATTGACGCAGCATGCGGCGATGGTCGAGTTTCGTCTCGATGGTCGAGTCATGCCCCGCGTCTCCCACGGTTTAGCTCATGGCACGCGACAGTAGTGATACCCGCCTCAACAAGTTCATCAGCGAGACCGGCATCGTGTCGCGGCGCGAGGCCGACCGGCTGATCGAGGAGGGGGCGGTCAAGGTCAACGGTCGCCGCGCCGAGATGGGCATGCGCGTGACGGACGCCGATCGCATCACGGTACGCGGCAAGCCGCTGCGCGCCAAACCCCGGCCGGTCTATCTTGTCTACAACAAGCCGGTCGGGGTGACCTGCACCACCGATCCTGCCGATCCCACCAACATCGTCGATGCGGTCAACTATCCTCAGCGCATCTTTCCCATCGGGCGGCTCGACAAGCCCTCTCAGGGCCTGATTCTGCTGACCAACGACGGCGATATCGTCAACAAGATCCTGCGTGCCGGCAACGCCAACGAAAAGGAATACCAGGTACGGGTGGACCGCCCGATCAACCAGGCCTTCATCGATCGTATGGGGGCGGGCATTCCGATTCTGGGCACCGTGACCAACCGCTGCACGGTGCGCCAGACCGGAGCCAACAGCTTCACCATTGTGCTGACCCAGGGCCTCAACCGCCAGATCCGCCGCATGACCGAATATCTGGGCTATGAAGTCACCTATCTCAGGCGGGTGCGGTTGATGAACATCCATCTGGCCAAGCTGACCCCCGGCCAGTGGCGCGAGCTCAGCGGCAAGGAGATGGCCACCCTGGAGAGCATGCTCGGTGATTCGAGCAAGACCGAAGACGCCTCGCCCAAGCGCAAGGCCGGGCCTGGCAAGCCCGCTCAGGGGAAACCGCGCCGTGGTTCAGTGGGCAAAGGCGCATTGGGGAAAGACAGGTCCGCCGCGAAGGGTGGTCAAGGCAAGGCAGGTAGCAAGAAGGGTGTGAGCAAGACAGGGCCGAACAAGGCCAGAGGCCGGCCCGCACGGCGCTTACCTCGTGGGCGCAGCTGATTTTCGCGCCAGCAGCGCACGAATCAGCGAGCCCATCAGCACCGGAGTGTCGCGTTCGATCACGAAGCAGGCATCTTCCAGCAGCGGGCGGGCCTGACGGGTGATATCGGTGGCGATGGCCGAGGTAAAGGCGTTCAAGGTGCGTCGTGCAAAGCCTGCGGGGCGCTGGTCTGACTGAAACTTGTCCAGCACGCACAGCTGGCCGCCGTCCTTCAGCACTCGATATGCTTCGCTGAGGCCGCGCGCCGGGTCGGGCATCACCGCCAGCACCAGATGCATGATCACCACATCGAAGTGGCTATCGGGATAGGTGAGCCGCTCGGCGTCCATTTCCGCGATCTGTACCTTTCTGCCCAGCCTTTCGGCGCGCTGCCTGATACGCTGCACCATGGCCGGCGACAGGTCGGTGGCGTAAAGCGCGATATCATCTGGCAGCCAGGGCAGGTCCAGGCCGGTGCCGGCGCCCACCAGCAGCACGCGCATGTCGGGCTGCCATTCGACCTGGGACAGTGATTGCCGGCGTGGCTGGCGGAAGACGTGATCGGCCACGATATCGTAGATCGGGGCGTAGAGCCCATAGCGCACACGGTTCCAGGCGGTGGTATTGAACATGCTGCGGCTCTCTTTGTTCTGGCTTTTCCCGGCTTCGCTTGCATTCCGTCCGAGTTCCGCTCAGGTATTGCCCGGCAATGAGTCCCATTTTTCACAACTTGCCGTCCCATTGCTGAAAGACTCGGCGACGCGCGCTCCCTATACTCGAGGGAGTCTCTGTACAAGACAACTTATTACACCAACTCTCAGGCCTATCGAAGTTGGATAGGTTCATAGGATCCGGGACAGGTCGAAGAGGGGGTTCTACGCCATGGATGGGTTCATGGCGCCCCTTGGAGACCTGTCGACGGATCCTGAGACAGACCCATCAAGAGCCAGACCAATGGAGCCTCTCATGACCCATACCCCCAAGCGTAGCGACTTTGATCAGTACATGGTGCCGAACTATGCGCCTCAGCAGGCGATTCCCGTGCGCGGTGAAGGCAGCCGCCTGTGGGACCAGCAAGGCAAGGAGTACATCGATTTCGCGGGCGGTATCGCGGTCAATGCTCTGGGCCACTGTCATCCGGTATTGGTCGATGCGCTCAAGGCCCAGGCCGACAAGCTGTGGCATCTGTCCAACGTCTATACCAACGAGCCGGCGCTGAACTTGGCTCGCAGCCTGGTCGAGCGCACCTTTGCCGACAAGGTGTACATGTGCAACTCTGGGGGCGAGGCCAACGAAGCGGCGCTCAAGCTGGCGCGGCGCTGGGCTCATGATCAGCACGGCGAGCAGAAAGACCGCATCATCTCCTTTCGCCAGTCCTTCCATGGCCGCACCTTCTTCACCGTCAGCGTCGGTGGCCAGCCCAAGTACTCGCAAGGGTTTGGCCCGGTGCCCGGCGGCATCGTGCACGCCGAGTTCAACAACCTCGACAGCGTGCGCGAGCTGATGGATGCCAACACTTGTGCGGTGATGGTTGAGCCAATGCAGGGCGAGGGCGGCCTGATTCCGGCCGAGCCGGCGTTTCTCGAGGGCCTGCGCGAGCTGTGCGACGCCTTTGATGCGCTGCTGATCTATGACGAGGTGCAGACCGGCGTGGGCCGCACCGGCACGCTCTACGCCTACATGCAGTACGGCGTGGTTCCTGACATTCTGACGACGGCCAAGGCGCTGGGCGGCGGCTTTCCGGTGGGTGCCATGCTGACCACCGACCGCATCGCCACGGCCATGGGTGTCGGCACCCATGGCTCCACCTACGGCGGCAATGCCCTGGCCAGCGCCGTGGCCCTGGCGGCGGTGGAGCATATCGATACCCCCGAGGTGCTGGAAGGCGTCGCAAAGCGTCACGAGCTGTTCCGCGAGCACCTGGAAACCATCAACCGCAAGCACGGCGTGTTCAAGGAAATTCGTGGCATGGGCCTGCTGATGGGCGCTGAAATGAGCGCCGACTATCAGGACCGCGCCAAGGACATTCTGCCACTGGCCATCGAAGAAGGCGTGATGGCGCTGGTGGCCGGCCCCAACGTGCTGCGACTGGCGCCGTCGCTGGTGATTCCTGAGGCCGATATTGCCGAAGGCATGGCGCGGCTGGAGCGGGCCGTCGAGCGACTGGTGGCTGCCAAGGAGACTGCTGAGATGACCGCCAAGTGAGTGGTGCCTTGCATCCCACGGATACCGAGATGACCGTTGGAGGGAGCGCCATGTTGGTGGTACGCCCGATTCGTCCCGCGGACCTGCCGGCCCTGGAGCGGCTGGCAGGCACCGCCACGCCGCGTCTGACCAATCTGCCGGCCCATCGAGACCGGCTTGAGGAGCGCATCACGCGCTCCCGGCACGCCTTCAAGGCCGAGGTGGATTTCCCCGGCGACGAGCACTACACCTTCGTGCTCGAGGACCTGGAGCGTGATCTGGTGGTGGGTACCGCCACCATCCGCGCCCAGGCCGGGGCCCGGGAGGCCTACTACACCTACCGTCAGGAAACGCTGATTCACGCCTCTCAGCAGCTCGATGTGCGCCGCGAAGTGCAGACGCTGGCGCTGTCCTACGAGGTGTCCGACACCAGTCTGCTGTGCGCCTATTCTCTTGACCCGCGCTATCGCGGCACCAGCGGCGAAAGCCTGCTGCGCCGGGCGCGGCTGATGTTCATCGCCCAGTATCCCGAGCGCTTTGCCGAGATGCTGGCGCTGGCCTTTCCGGGCTATCTGGACGATGACGACGAATCACCGTTCTGGAACAGCGTCGGTCGCCATTTCTTCGTGCGCGACTATCAGGAGATCAACCATATCGCAGGCGTGCGCTCGAAGAGCTTCATCGCCGAGGTGATGCCGCAGTTTCCGCTGTATCTGGCACTGCTCTCGCCCCAGGCCAGAGCCGCCATCGGCCGCGAGCACCCCGACCACGAGCCGGCCATGGGAGAAATGCTGGCCGAAGGCTTCTTGCGCTCGCGCCACGTGGATATCTTTGATGCCGGACCGGTGATCAAAGGCGAGCGCAGCCGGCTGGAGAGCGTGCGTCGCGCGGCCTGGCATCCGGTGCGCATTCGTCCGGCCCACTCGCTGCCTGACGCCGAGCCCGCCATGGTCGCAAGCCAGCGGCTCGACGGGTTTCGCTGCCTGGTGACGCGCTATGCGCTGTCGCCCACCGGTCAGTTGATGCTGTCGCCGGAGCATGCCGCCGTGCTTGGCGTCGAGGAGGGGCGCGCCGTGCTGGCGGCGCCGCTGGCGCTGTCCGGCGACGGGCACGATGCCGGGTACGACGAGGGGGAGCTGTAATGCGCATTCGACCGATTGCTTCGTCTGACCTGGATGAGCTGCACGCGCTGGCTCAGGAAACCGGCACGGGCTTTACCTCGCTTCCGGACAAGCGTGAGTTTCTGGCGCGCAAGATCGAGACCGCCGTCAAGGCCTTCGACGGCAGCACACCGGCCGAGGAGTGCCTGTACTTCTTCGTGCTGGAAGACGAGGCCAGCGGCCGGCTGGCGGGCTGCTGCGCCATCGAAAGCCAGGTAGGGCGCGAGGTGCCGTTTTATCACTACCGGCTCGGTACCTTGGCCCACTCGTCGGTGCAGCTCGATCTGCATCGCACCATCGACACCCTGTTTCTGAGCTCGGACCATACCGGCGATGCCGAGGTGGCCTCGCTGTTCCTGCGTCCGGACTACCGCGGCAGTGATCGCCGCCACCAGCGCAATGGCGCCCTGCTGTCGACCATGCGCTGGCTGTTCATGGCCGAGTTTCGCCAGCGCTTCCCGGACAAGGTGCTGGCCGAAATGCGCGGCGTGTTCAACAGCGACGGCAAGAGTCCGTTCTGGGAGTGCCTGGGCAGCCACTTCTTCCCGCTGGACTTCGAGGAGGCCGACCGCCTCACCGGACTCGGCCAGAAGAGCTTCATCGGTGAGCTGATGCCCAAGTTTCCGATCTACACTCCTTTCCTGTCCGAGGAGGCGCGCGCCTGTATCGGCCAGGTGCATGAACAGACGCGCCCCGCGCTTGCCATGCTCAAGAAGCAGGGCCTGCGCTGGGAGGGCTATATCGACATCTTCGACGGCGGCCCCACGGTGGAGGCCTACATCGACGACGTGCGCGGCGTGCGGCTTTCGCACCGCTATCGGGCTGAAATAAAAACTGGCTCCTTGCCCGTGGAGGAGCCGCCACGCTGGCTGGCGGCGACCACCGAGATGGCGTGCTTTCGCGCCATCTGGCTGGGACGCGGGCCCGACGACGATGGTGTGGTGATGTTGAGCGAGGACGAAGCGGCACGCCTCGAGATCGCATCGGGAGACACCCTGCGCATTCTGGATACTCAGGAGGTAGCGTGATGAAGGCGACGCAGCAGCTGCTGATTGGCGGCAACTGGCACAGCGGAGACGCCGAGGGCTTTGCCAAGCAGGATCCGGTCTCGGGCGAGACGCTGTGGCAGGGAAATGCTGCCAGCGATGCCCAAGTAAGCGACGCGGTCCAGGCTGCGCGGGAAGCCTTCGCCGGCTGGGCGCGCCGCGGCTTTGCCGAGCGCCAGGCACTGGTTGAGCGCTTTCGGGGCGTGCTCGAGAATCATCGTGAGGATCTGGCCACGGCGATCGCCGGCGAGACCGGCAAGCCGCTGTGGGAGGCGCGTACCGAGGTGGGCGCGATGATCGGCAAGGTGGCGCTGTCGATCCGCGCCTATCAGGAGCGCACCGGCGAGCGTGAGCGTGAGCTGGGTGACGCCCGGGCGGTGCTGCGCCATCGTCCCCACGGGGTGCTGGCGGTGTTCGGCCCCTACAACTTTCCCGGCCACCTGCCCAACGGCCATATCGTGCCGGCGCTGCTGGCCGGCAATACCATCGTGTTCAAGCCCAGCGAGCAGACGCCGCTGACCGCCGATCTGGTGCTGCAGTGCTGGCTCGAGGCCGGGCTTCCCGAGGGCGTGATCAACCTGGTGCAGGGCGGCGCTCCGGTGGGGCAGGCGCTGTCGGCGCATCCCGGCATCGACGGCCTGCTGTTCACCGGCAGCGCCAGGGTGGGCGGGCTGCTGCATCGCCAGTTTGCCGGCCAGCTGGGCAAGATACTGGCGCTTGAGCTTGGCGGCAACAACCCGCTGGTGGTCAAGGACGTGCCCGACCAGGACGCCGCGGTGCTGACCATTCTGCAGTCGGCGTATCTGTCCGGCGGCCAGCGCTGCACCTGTGCGCGACGCCTGATGGTACCCCAGGGGCCGGTGGGAGACCGCCTGCTGGCAGCGCTGGCGGACGCCATCTCGCGGCTGAAGGTGGCGGGCCAGTTCAGCGAGAAGCCGGCGTTCTATGGGGGGCTGGTCAGCGTGGCCGCCGCCGATGGGCTGCTCAAGGCCCAGGACGAGCTCGAGGCCATGGGCGGCAGCGTGCTGTCCCGCATGCGCCGGCTCGAAGAGGGCACTAGCCTGCTCAGCCCGGCACTGATCGACGTCACCGGCCTGGAGGTGCCCGACGAGGAGCACTTCGGTCCGCTGCTCAAGGTGCATCGCTACGCCGACTGGGACGAGGCCATCGCGCTTGCCAACGACACCCGCTACGGGCTGTCGGCGGGGCTGATCGGCGGCGAGCAGGCCGTCTGGGACGACTTCCTGCTGCGTATTCGCGCCGGCATTGTCAACTGGAACCGCCAGACCACCGGCGCCTCGGGCGATGCGCCCTTCGGTGGCGTCGGCGACAGCGGCAATCATCGGCCCAGCGCCTTCTACGCCGCGGACTACTGCGCCTACCCGGTGGCCTCGGTGGAAAGCGAGGTGCTCAGCCTGCCGGATCAACTGCCGCCCGGGGTGAGTCTATGAGCCAGGTATTCTCCAGCGTGCGCGAGGTCAACTTCGATGGCCTGGTCGGCCCCACGCACAACTACTCGGGCCTGGCCCACGGCAATGTGGCCTCGATGACCCACGAAGGGCTGGTGGCCAATCCGCGCGAGGCGGCGCTGCAGGGTCTGGCCAAGATGAAGTCGCTGATGGACGCCGGCTACGCCCAGGGCGTGCTGCCCCCCCAGCAGCGGCCCGATCTCGGCGCCCTGCGGGCGCTGGGCTTTGCCGGCAGCGATGCCGAGCTGCTCAGCCAGGCGGCGAATGAGGCACCTCAGTTGCTGCGCGCGGTATGCTCGGCCTCCAGCATGTGGACCGCCAACGCTGCGACGGTGACGCCCAGCGTCGATGCGCCGGATGGCCGGGTGCACTTCACGCCGGCCAACCTGCAGTCGAGCTTTCACCGCTATCTGGAGCCCGCGACCACCGGGCGAGTATTGGCAGCGATCTTCGCTGACGCCTCGCACTTCGCCCATCACCCGGCGCTGCCGGCTACCCCGGCGTTCTCCGACGAGGGTGCGGCCAACCACACCCGGCTCGGCGCCTCTCACGGTGAGGCCGGCGTGCATCTGTTCGTCTACGGCAGGCGCGCCTTTGGTGGCGACGGCGTGGCGCCCAGGCGCTATCCGGCGCGTCAGACCCTGGAGGCGAGCCAGGCGGTGGCGAGGCAGCATGGCCTGAATGATGCCCAGACGGTGTTTGCCCAGCAGCATCCCGAGGCCATCGACGCCGGCGTGTTCCACAACGACGTGATCGCGGTGGGCAACGGTCCGGTGCTGCTTTACCACGAGATGACGTTTCGCGATGAGCAGGCCACCCTCGATGAGCTGCGGCGCAAGATGAGCACGCCGCTGATTCCGCTGCGGGTGCCGCTGGCGGCGGTCGACCTGGAGGATGCCGTGGCGTCCTATCTGTTCAACTCCCAGCTGCTGAGCAATCCTGATGGCTCCATGACCCTGGTGGTGCCCGGCGAGTGTCAGGAGCGCGAGGCGGTGTGGCGCTGCATTCAGGATCACCTGCTGGCCGGCCACAATCCGATCTCCGAGGTGGTGGTCAAGGACGTCAAGCAGAGCATGCGCAACGGCGGCGGCCCGGCCTGCCTGCGGCTGCGGGTCGCGCTGAGCGAGGCCGAGCGTGGCGCGCTGTCCGGCAGGGTACTGCTGGATGATGGCCTGCACGGTGAGCTGACCCAGTGGGTTGGTCGCCACTATCGCGACCGGTTGGCCACGGCGGACCTTGCCGACCCGCAGCTGGCGGTGGAGGCCCTGAGGGCGCTGGACGAGCTGTCTGGGATACTGGCCATCGGCAGCGTCTATCCTTTCCAGCTGGGTTGAGCCCGCAGATGCTAATCTATAGCCATTCGATACATTCTTGTGGAGCCCTGTCGCGTGGAATTCAAGGACTACTATCAGACACTTGGCGTGGACAAGACGGCGACGGCCGACGATATCAAGAAGGCCTACCGCCGGCTGGCGCGCAAGTACCATCCGGATGTCAGCAAGGAGCCCAATGCCCAGGAGCGCATGCGCGAGGTCAACGAGGCCAACGAGGTGCTGGGCGACCCGGAAAAGCGTGCCGCCTATGATCAGCTCGGCCAGCAATATCGTTCCGGCCAGGATTTTCAGCCGCCGCCCGACTGGGACGCGGGCTTCGAGTTCAGCGGACGCGGTTTCGAGGGTGCCGAGGCAGACGAATTCAGCGACTTCTTCGCCAACCTGTTCGGCCATGCTGCGCGCGGCGCTCGCGGGCGCGAGGGCTTTCATGGCTATCAGATGCGCGGCGAAGATCGCCACGCCAAGATCTCGATCGACCTGGCGGACGCCTATCACGGCGCAACGCGCACCCTTACCCTGCAGGTGCCCCAGGTGGATGCCCAGGGGCGCGTGGTGACCCGCGAACATAGCCTCAGCGTGAAAATTCCCAAAGGGGTGAAAGAGGGCCAGCATATTCGCCTGACCGGGCAGGGCAGCCCCGGCCTGGGGGGCGGCCCGCCGGGCGATCTTTATCTGGAGGTTCACTTCACCGCCGATGCGCGCTACCGGGTCGAAGAGCGGGACGTCTATCAGGGCGTGCCGGTAACGCCCTGGGAGGCCGCCCTGGGCGCCACCATCGAGGTGCCGACACCGTCGGGTTCGGTCAAGCTCAAGGTGCCGCCCGGCTCGCAGAGCGGGCGCCGGCTGCGCCTCAAGGGGCGCGGCATCCCGGGGCGAGAGCCGGGCGACCTGTACGTGGAGCTGGAGGTGGTGCTGCCCGCTGCCGACACCGACAAGGCGCGAGAACTCTATGAGACCATGGCGCGGGAGCTCGCCTTCGACCCGCGTCAGCGGATGGGAGGATAAGCCATGAAAGACGCTGATATCGTCAGCGGTGAGCTGGTCGACGAATCTGCCCTGAGCCTCGATGAGCTGGCGCGGGCCTGCGCGGTCGAGCGCCAGTGGGTGGTGGAGCGCGTCGAGAGCGGCCTGCTGGCCGACGGCTCGCGCTATGTGTCGAGCTGGCGCTTCACCAGCCATGATCTGACCCGGGCCCGGCGCATGCGCCAGCTCGAGTGCACCTTCGAGGCCGAGCCGGAACTCGCCGCTCTGGTCGCCGACCTGCTCGAGGATGTCGAGCATCTCAAGGGACGGCTGCGGGCAGTCGGCCTGCCGGTCGAGTGACGCTGCGGGTCCAGCGCCCTGCCGCACGCAATCGGCAAACGAGGGGATTCGTCAGCCTCGTCGTTCAGGCGAGATTTTTGCTGCGTTGAGTACTCAAGGCTCGGCGCGGGCAGCGACTACGCTTATCCTGAATGCCTAGTCCACCCTCCAGGAGGTCCCCGTGGCCAGTGCCAGTCTGCTGACTCTGATTGACGATATCGCAACGCTGCTCGATGACGTTTCGATGATGACCAAGGTGGCCGCCAGGAAGACCGCTGGCGTGCTCGGCGACGATCTGGCGCTGAACGCCCAGCAGGTGACTGGTGTAAGGGCCGAGCGCGAGCTGCCGGTGGTGTGGGCGGTGGCCAAGGGGTCGTTTCTCAACAAGTGCATCCTGATTCCCGCAGCGCTTGTCATCAGCGCTTTCCTGCCCGGGCTGGTGACCGTGCTGCTGATGATGGGCGGCGCCTATCTTTGCTATGAAGGCGCTGAAAAGGTGGTGCACAAGCTGTTCCACAGCGCTGAGAAAAAGGCTCGTCATGCCGAGCAGTTGAGGGCGCTGAGAGATGAAAATACGGATATGCGCGTCTTTGAGAAAGACAAGATCAAGGGGGCGATACGCACCGACTTCATCCTCTCCGCTGAAATCATCGTCATCACCCTGGGCACGGCTGCGGGTGCGTCGCTGGGTATGCAGCTGGCGGTGCTGGTGGCAATCGGCCTGCTGATTACGATCGGCGTCTACGGGCTGGTGGCGGGTATCGTCAAGCTCGACGACCTGGGGCTGTATCTGGTGAAGCGGGGCGGTGCCATGGAGGGCGTGGGTCACGCACTGGTGAAAGGTACGCCGTGGCTTATGAAAACGCTCGGCGTGGTGGGCACTCTGGCCATGTTTCTGGTGGGCGGCGGTATCCTGGTGCACGGCGTGCCTGCGCTGCATCACATGGTGCAGGGGGTGGCCGATGCGGACCTGGCGGTGCCGGCGGTGGACGCCATCGTCAACGGGGTCGGTCCGGTGATGATCAACCTGCTGGTGGGCCTGGTGGTTGGCGGGCTACTGGTGGCGGCCTTTACCCTGTTTCAGCGGCTGCGCGGCGCTGATGACGGGATAAATGGATCTGGTGGCGGGGCAGCTCATTGACCGCACGATTGTCTCCCCAGGCGGCCTATGACCAGGCGCGGGCTACCGGCTTTGTCGAGGACCCCGCCCAGAGGCGCGCCGTCGAGGCCCTGGAGGCGCTGTATCAGGCCCTGGAAAACGGCCGAGGCGAGCCGCGCGGCCTGTATCTGTGGGGCCGGGTCGGGCGCGGCAAGACTTGGCTGATGGACAGCTTCTATCGCGGCCTCTCGGTGCCCGCCCGCCGCCAGCACTTCCACCACTTCATGCGCTGGGTGCATCGCCGCCAGTTTCAACTGACGGGTACGCCAGCTCCGCTGCGCCAGCTGGCCGCGGAGCTGGCCGCCGAGGTGCGCGTGCTGTGCCTCGATGAGCTGTTCGTCAACGACATCGCCGATGCCATGCTGCTTGGCGGGCTGCTGACGGCGCTGTTCGAGCAGGGCGTGATCATGGTGGTGACCTCCAATCAGGCTCCCGAGCAGCTGTATGCCGACGGCTTCAACCGCGAACGCTTTGTGCCGGCGGTGGAGGCGCTTTCTCATTATCTGCACGTGCTGGCGCTGGATGGCCCCCAGGACCATCGTCAACATCCCGGCGAAGCCGAGCCGCGCTACTGGGTGCAGAGTGACGGCGAGGCCTCGGCGCTGGCCGCCGTGTTCGATCGTCTGGCCAGCGGCCAGCCTGTCCATCGCGAGCCGATCCGGCTGGGGCATCGTGACATCGCGGTGCTTGGCGTGAGCCAGCGCGTGCTGTGGTGTCGCTATGAGGCGCTGTGCGAGGCACCGCTGGCGGCCATCGATTTCATCGACCTGTGCGACCGCTTCGACCAGGTGCTGCTGGAGGGCGTGCCGCGGCTGGATCAGGGCCCGCTGACCCGCGACATTGCCCGGGGCACCGAAGATGCCAGTCAGCAAGTGGCCGCCGGCGACCGGCAGCTGCCGACGCTGACGCGTCAGGATGACGGCGTGCGCCGCTTCATCGCCCTGGTCGACGAGTGCTACGACCGCGGCGTGCCGCTGTATATCAGCGCTGCCGTGCCGATGGACGAGCTGTATCGTCAGGGCCATCTGGCCTTTCCCTTCCGCCGTACCCTCAGTCGACTGGGCGAAATGCAGCTGGCGCGTTTCGGGCGTGACTTCGGCGACTCATGAGCTCTTCGACCACGCGACCCTCGATAATCATCGAGCGCTTGACGCCAGACTCGCCCGCGCTTGCCCATGTCGCCGACTGGCTGCATGGCGAGTGGGGCCACCAGGAGCCCGACCTCGACCTGGCTGAGCATTGCCAGGCGCTTCGCGAGTCGTGCGGCGATGGCGGCGTGCCTTCGGTGTTCGTTGCCCTGGCGGTTGGCACGACCGAGCACAGTGCGCGCTTGACCGGAGAGAGCAGCGTCGGGGAGGACTCTATCACCAGGGACATGCTGGTAGGCACGGCCAGCCTGGTGGATGAGGATCTCGCCCCTCGGCCGTGGCTGTCGCCCTGGCTGGCTTCGGTCTATGTGCTGCCGGCGTGGCGCGGTCGCGGCATTGCCTCGGCGCTGGTGCGCCGGGTGGAGCAGGAGGCCCGTCAGGCGGGTATCAAGCGGCTGTATCTGTTCACCCCGGATCGGCAGGCGCTGTATCGGCGGCTGGGCTGGAACGAGCTGGAAACGCTGGAGTTCGCCGGTGAGCAGATCACGGTGATGGTGCGCGGGCTGGATCATCAAACTGATCGCCAATGTCCTGAGCCTGGCTGAACAGCTTTTTCTCTCGCCAAAGCAACAAGATAGTCTATTTTTTTAGACTGGGTATCGGGTCTGTCGGCAGGCGTCGTTTCCATCTGCGAGGGATGTTCAGTCATGGCTAACCGTCACTTTACCAGCAGCTTTCACGGTCACGACGATGATGCGGTGCTGCCCCGGCATCCATATCACCCCTTGATCTACGTGCGGGGCTTTGCGGCCACCCAGAACGAAATCGAGAATGCCGTGGCAGACCCCTACATGGGATTCAATATAGGTTCCACCAAGACGCGCATGGCCTGGACCGGAGATGTACGGCGCTTCTTCTTCGAGTCGCCGCTGGTGCGTCTGATGAGCGATCATGACTACCAGGATGTCTACGTGGACGGGGATGACCTGTTGGCAGCCAAGCATGCCAGCCAACCGGTTCCCTATCGCTCCATCGTCATCTATCGCTATTACGATGAAGCCTCCAGCGATTTTGGTACCGGTGAAACGCCGCCTATCGAGCACTTTGCCCGAGGCCTGAGCGAGCTGATCCTGAATCTGCGCGACAAGGTCTGTGCCAATCCGAAAAACGCGATGGAGCCGAAGGACTTTCGTGTCTATCTGGTGGCCCACTCCATGGGCGGGCTGATTTGTCGTGCTTTCCTGCAGAACCCCAGGCTTGGCTCCGACCAGGCGCGCGCAGCGGTGGACAAGCTCTTTACCTACGCCACGCCCCACAACGGCATCGATATGCGCATCGTGCGCAATGTGCCGGGATGGCTGGCCTTTGGCGATATCAATAACTTCAACCGCGAACGCATGGCGAAATACCTGGGGCTCGCCAGCAGTGACGATGTCTCGGTGGTCCAGGGCTTTGCCCCGGAACGTATCTTCAATCTGGTAGGCACCAATTCTCGGGACTATACCGTGGCCGGGGGCCTGTCTTCCTGGGTGGTCGGTGAGGCGAGCGATGGTCTGGTGCGCATCGAGAATGCCACTACCCACGGGCCGGGCAAGAATGGCGAGGATATTACATCGCCCCGAGCCTTCGTCCACCGCAGCCATTCCGGCCCCTATGGCATCGTCAACTCGGAAGAAGGCTATCAGAACCTGGTGCGCTTCCTGTTCGGCCAGCTGCGGGTCGATGGCGTTCTGGAAATCGACGATATCAGCCTGCCAGTGGAGGTTCAGAAGGCCAAAGATGAGGGTAAGACCATTCGTGCCTCCTATCAGTTCGAGGTGGTGGTCAGCATCAGGGGGACTCAGTGGCAGATGACGCGACGAGAAGTGCGCGAGAATTCGGCGATCTTTCGCCGCTTTGCCGATCTTTTTCCAGGCCGCTCGAGTTCGGCTGATGCCCCCGACAGCCCCAGGTCACCCTACCTGTTTTCCGTGTTCCTCGATGCGGCGCAGAGCGTCAAGGCTTCTCGTTCGGTGAGCTTTGCGGTGGACCTCAAGGTGCTGGTGCCCGACTACGAGGTGGATGGAAGGCTGTTTCGTCAGCGTCACTACGAGGGCGGCTTCATCCTGCAGCGGCAGATCCTGATTGAAGTGTTCCCTGACTTCAGCGACCTGAGCAAGAGTCGAGTCAGGTATGGGTTTCAGGAGACCAACCCGGGCAAACCGGGTATCGTGGCGCAAACCCATGCCATCGGCGGCGGTGCTGAGCCGTCCGGGCTCACCTTCACGATCCCCCTGGAACAGAAGACGCGACCGGGATTTCAGGGAAAGTTGCGCGTTAGGGCCAGGCAGTGGCATTGACCGGAGAAAGCGGTTGTCGCCAGGGCTGTCATGGAAGATAAACGGACGACACCGGTGGCGTCCGATGCCGTCCGTAGCAGACGTTGGCGGCTGGACGTCAGCTGCCTGAGGCGCCGCCGCCGATCATGGCGCTGCGCATGCTGCTGCCTGCAGGCTGCTCGCGCAGATGGCGCGCCACCGTGTCCTCCGGCGCGCCTGCCAGCTCGCGGAACATACCCATGGAGCCGAGCAGTGCAGAGGACTCGTAGGGCACGAACACCCGCTCGCCGTTCTGAGCCATGCTCGGCAGCATCTTGATATAGCTTTGGCCGAGCAGGTAGCCGATGACAGTGTTCTTGTCGGCTTCCTGGTCACCCAGTGCACCCAGCACCAGCTTGATCGATTCCTGCTCGCCCTGAGCGCGCAGAATGGCGGATTCGCGGTCGCCTTGGGCGTTGAGGATGGCCGACTCGCGCTGACCCTGGGCCATGGCAATGGCGGCTGATTTCTCGCCTTCGGCTTCGGTCACGGTGGCGCGGCGCTTGCGTTCGGCAGCCATCTGCAGGCGCATGGCGGACTCCACCTCTTCGGGCATCTCGATGTCCTGAACCTCGACCCGGGAAATCTTCACTCCCCACTTGGAGGCGGCATCTTCCATGGCGGCCTGGATCTCGTTGTTGACCTCGGCGCGAGACTCGAACAGCTTGTCCAGCTCCATCTTGCCGACCACCGAGCGCAGGGTCGTCTTGGCCAGCACTTCCACGGCCTGACTCATGTTCTCGACCTCATAGACGGCGCGCTTGGGATCGATGATCTGATAGTAGAGCGCGCCGTTGATGGTCACGGTGACGTTGTCGGTGGTCACCACCGGCTGGCCGGGGAAGTCCATCACCGTCTCGCGGCGGTCGATACGGGTCTCGCTGCTGGTGATGGGATGGTACTCGTCGCCCATCTTGCGATAGCGGATCATGGTGATGGGGCGGGGCTGCTCGATGAACGGGATGATGATGTTGACGCCGCTCTCCAGCAGTCGGTTGAACGAGCCGAGGCGCTCGATGACCATGACTTCCGACTGGCGCACGACGACCAGCCCCTTGACGACGACCATCACGCCGATGACGACGATGATAAGGCCGAAGATCAGGCTCGGGCTAAGACTTGCCATATTCAAGATTCCTTGTCTGATGAGACTTCTGTTGAAACGTTGGGTGACGCATCGGCGGAGGTGCCGGATGCGAGATGGACGATGGCGGTGGTGCCTTCGAAACGCTCGAAGATGACCTCGGTGCCCTCGGGCAGACTGGTTTGCCGGCTATTGCTGACGCGCAGACGATACAGGTCGCCGTTGATCAAGAGTACCGAGGCGGCGTCAAAATCACGGTGGCTCACCACATAGTGCCGTCCGTATTCCACGCCGCTGCCGGTGGTGCCGTAGTTCACACCGTGGGGCGAGAAGCGCGGGCGAATGACCCAGATCGCCACCGGCACCAGGATGCCAGAGAATAACCCCATGCCAAGCAGCTGCCACGGCAGCGACAATCCCAGCGCAGGCAGCACGGCTGTCAGGGCAGCGGCCACGGCGAGTGCCAGCAGCAGCAGCGTGCCGGACATCAGCTCGGCAAGCCCCAACAGCAGGGCGATGACAAGCCAGGTATAGGCGAGATTCCACTCCATGGTCGTTTCCTTGTGGCATTGCGGATAGCCTGCAGCACGGCTCCGATCAGCGAAATACTATTTCCCAGTGGCGTCACTGACGGCCTGATATGATGCAGTCTTTTCATGGAGAGGCAAAGCAAGTGAATGCTTTGGTTTATTGGCTGGACATGGCCGGGGTCATTGTTTTTGCGCTGTCGGGGGTGGTCATCGCCTGCCGCACGCGCATGGATCCCATCGGCATGCTGGTGCTGGGCGCGGTGACGGGCATCGGTGGCGGTACCCTGCGTGACCTGGTGCTGGGGGTGCGTCCGGTGTTCTGGGTCAGCGATCCGGCCTACCTGTGGGTGATCATTGCCACCGTGGCGCTGTCGATGCTGGGCTTTCACTATATCCACCGGCTGTCGCGGGTGTTTTTGCCGGTGGCCGATGCGTTTGGCCTTGCGCTGTTCACCGTGATCGGCGCCCACAAGGCCCTGATGCTCGACACATCAGGAGTGGTCGCGGTATTGATGGGTTTGATGACCGGTGTGGCCGGCGGCATGGTGAGGGATGTGCTGGCTCGGCGAGTACCCATGGTGCTGCGCGAGGAAATCTATGCCACCGCCTCGATTGCCGGCGGGATCTGCATGGTGGCAGGCTACAAGCTGGGCGTGCCGCAGATAATTGCCATTGGGCTTGGGCTTGCGATCACGCTGGGCCTGCGCCTGGCGGCCATCCACTGGCGCCTGGCACTGCCGACGTTCGCCTGGGTAGTGATCGAACGGCCCCATCTGCCGGCCCCGCCAGACCAGCAAGGGAGTGCTGAGGTCACGCCACCCAAGCGCCGGGCCAAGGCAAGGGTCAAGCTGATCCCGCCGGAGCGCCGCCGGCGCGGGCGTCCCTCATCCTCATCGAAGCCGCCGGAATGACAAAGAGACGGTCATTCCGGCGGCAGGCAGGGAGCACCATCCATGCGCGCCATGTTGCGGTGTCATCGGGCTGCCCTCATCGGGCTTGTCATTCTCGTGCTGGCCGGTTGTGCCGCCAAACAGGCCACCACGCTGGACGCTACCGAGGTGGGCGAGCAGATCCGCCAGCGCTACGATGCGGCCTTGATGACGCTGCCCGCCGAACGCCAGCGCCACTATGCCCAGCGGCTCTACCGGATCACCGGTGATGATAAGTACTTGGCGCTGAACCAGGAATATGGCGAACGGCTGGTGGCCAGTCTTGGCGATGAGATCCGTGCACTTGCTGACCCCGGTTACCCGCTGCGGCGCGGTCGGCAGATGGGCGATGACTACGTCGTTAAAACACGCAAGCAGCGCCGCAGAAAGCAGCTGCTGGGCCAGTGGCCGGAGGAGGCCTATGCCCGGCGACTTGCCTTTGAGCTGACCCAGGCTCGCTATCATGGGCTGCTCAACGATACTGACCTGCCGGGCCATCGGCGGGCGCTGGATTACCTGGCGAGCGTGGATTTCGAGCCGTTTTTGACCGATCCGAAGGCCATCGATATCTATGCTGCACAACTGGCCAACCTGGCCTACTACCTGCACGGTCTGGGCGTGGCGGATTTGCGCCGGCAGACCGAAGCGGCTTTCCAGACCCACTATCCTTTGCACGGCGTGGCCTTGCTCAATGAGGCCGCCTACCGCAATCGACTCTACGGCATGACGCACTTCGTGATCGCCGCAAGCGAGTATTACCAATGTCAGGTTGATGCCGAGGACTTTGCCTGGGTGCTGGACGCCTTCGAGTCGGAGCTGTCGCGGATACTTGCCACCAAGGCGGATATCTATACCGAGGTGGGTATCTCCTTCCTGCTGGCTGGGCAGGGTGATGGCCCTGCAAATAGCCCGGCGCTGGATGCAATCCGCAAGGCGCTGGTAGCTGCCTATGACCCCGAAGCCGGCATGATTCCCGGCGAGGATGGAGACACCGATCTCGCCGGAGGCGAACACCGTAACGTGCTGGCGATCATGCTGCTGGGCTGGCCCGAGCGCCTCTACCCGGGCCCTTGGCTGTCAACGGCGGCGTCAGCCATGTCGCCGGCTGCTGAAACGACAACGCCCCGGGTCTGTGCGACCCGGGGCGTTGTCGAATGAGCCTGTGCGTAAACGTTATCCCTGACTGTTATCCATAGACCAGGAAGGAATCAGCGTTGAGCCATAGGTGCACGAGCACACTGGCCACGTAGCCCAGAGCAATCACCGGCGCCCAGCGCAGGTGGCCCATGAAGGTGTAGTTGCCACGTGCCTGGCCCATCACCGCGACACCGGCGGCGGAGCCGACGGACAGCAGGCTGCCGCCGACGCCAGCGGTCAGGGTGATCAGCAACCAATGACCGTGAGACATGTCCGGCGCCATGGTCAGCACCGCGAACATCACCGGGATGTTGTCGACCACTGCCGAGATCAAGCCCAGCACGACGTTGGCCCAGGTGGGGTCCCAGTTGGTGTAGAGCGCATCGGACAGCAGGCCCAGGTAGCCCATGAAACCCAGGCCACCAACGCACATCACCACGCCATAGAAGAACAGCAGGGTGTCCCACTCGGCCCGGGCCACCCGGTTGAAGACATCGAAGGGCACCACGCTGCCCAGCGACTCCAGCTTGCGCCAGTCGCCGCGCTGAGTGTAGCGAGAGCGCTTGCGCTCCAGCGAGCGCGGCAGGCTGCGACGCAGGAAATAGCCGAAGAACTGCAGATAGCCAAGACCGGTCATCATGCCAAGCACCGGCGGCAGGTTCAGCAGAGTATGACCGGCCACTGCGGTCGCCACGGTCAGCAGGAACAGCAAGACGATGCGTATTGCGCCGCGCTTGAGCCAGACTTCATCCTGCATGCTGGCCGGCTGGCGATTCTTGATGAACAGGCTCATGATGGCCGCCGGAATCAAGAAGTTGACCAGCGACGGTACCAGCAGCACGAAGAACTCCTGGAAGGCGACCATGCCGGCCTGCCACACCATCAGGGTGGTGATGTCGCCAAAGGGGCTGAAGGCGCCACCAGCGTTGGCGGCTACCACGATGTTGATACAGGCCAGGTTGATGAAGCGCTTGTCGCCTTCGGCAACCTTGGAGACTACCGCACACATCAGCAGCGCCGTGGTCAGGTTGTCGGCGATCGGTGAAATCACGAAGGCCAGGCCGCCGGTCAGCCAGAACAGAGTGCGGTAAGTGAATCCCTTGCGTACCATCCATGAGCGCAGCGCATCAAAGATTCGACGCTCTTCCATGGCGTTGATATAGGTCATCGCTACCAGCAGAAACAGCATCAGCTCGGTGAATTCGAGCAGCGTGGTGCGAAAGGCGTGCTCGGATTCCGTCGGCATGCCGGCCTTGACGTAGACCCAGCCAATCAGCGCCCAGATGATGCCCGCTGCCACCAGTACCGGCTTGGACTTGCGCATCTTGATCTTTTCTTCGGCCATGACCAAGGCATAGGCAAAGACGAAGATTGCACGGCCAGGAAGCCGATGAAGGAGGAGGTAAGGTCTATTTCAGGTGTGGTGGCGGCCAGTGTCGGGGTCGACACTCCAATCAGTAGCAACAGACACAGCAACGCACCCGGCCATCGGATGAGAAGGCCGGGTGCTTGTTGATGTTGGTCATTCGGCCCCCGCCGGCACCAGGAAACACCAGCCCGGATTTGCTGCCTTGGCGCTTCCATCGTTTCAGCACGTCCGCCGCCTCAGCGTTCAGCGGGATATGGCGCGCCTTGCGTGACTTCGCATTGCCGGCGGTGACGGTCAGCAGCTTCCCCGGCAGGTTCACGTCTGCCCACGACAGCCCGAACAGCTCGCCCCGGCGCAAGCCGGTATTCATGGCGACCAGTACCAGCGGCATGAGGTGGTCGGTGAATCCATCTTTCGGCCACTGCGGATGGCCCTCGCTGCCGCGTTCGGCGTGCCATGCGTTGTGGCGGTCCCGGCTGGCCCTGCGTGCCGCTTCACGCTTCGCCAGGGCGTCCCTGAGCCTGGCTTCCTCATCAGCGGTCAGGTAGCGGACGCGGCTATCGTCGGCGCCCTTGGCGCGCTTGACGGCCTTGAACGGATGGTCATTGAGAAAGCCCCATTCCACGGCGCGGGAATAGACGGAACGGATGCGGTCCAGGTCGCGATTGACGGTGGCCGGCTTGCGGCCAGACTTGAGCCGCCGGGACTTGAACCGCTCCACGTCGAAGGCGGACAGGCTGCGCAGCTCGCGGTCGTACCAGTCGCCAAAGCAAGCCTGAAGCGCGTTGATGGTCGCCTGTCCTGCTTTCTGGTGCGACAGGGCCCAGGGCGCGAAGTGGTCCGCGATGAACTCGCCTAGCGTGATTGGCTTGTCCGCTGCCGGCTTCCGCGCCTCCACTACGGCCAGGGGTGCCCCGTGCTGCGCAACCTCGCCCAGCTCGCGGCGTGCGGCCTCCCGTGCGCCTTCCAAGGTCATCACCGGATATGTGCCGATGACGCGCTCCTGCCCACGCCCCCAGGTGATCGCCCACGCCTTCCTGCCTGCCGGGGTGACCCGCAGCATCAAGCCGGGGACGGTGGCATCTCGCAGGCGGTACAGCCTGGGGCCGGGATCGGCTCGGTTGATTGCTTTGTTCGTAAGTCGTTCGCGGGTAACACGGGCCATGTCGATTCCTCTTGTCCGGGCGCCTGTCCTGCATCGTCCTGCAAGCGTCCTGCAAAAAGCATCATAACGCGAAACGTCGCGGCGGCTCGCTACCAATTAATCAATGAGTTACGGCGCAGACCATTGATTCCACAGCCCTATAAATCCCGTTCGGGACGTAGAAGTCGCATGTTCAAATCCTGTCTCCCCGACCAACAAAACGGCGATAAATCAGTAGTTTACGACGAAGCCGGCCCAGTGCCGGCTTTCTTGTTTCTGGCCGTAAGCGCAGGGTAACTGCAAACGGCGTCCCCGCAACGGCCTCCGGGTCTGCCAGATGACCGCCCCGGCCCCCAAGCATCGTATGGAATCTCCGATTGCCGTTGCCGCAACCCGGCCGGCGGAAAACAGGAGCGGTCCATGCGGACAGCGGCATTGGTGGTGGTGTGGGGCGGGCTGGCGCTGCTTTCGGGCTGCGCGACGATGACGGCGGATGAGTGCCTGGGCGGGAACTGGAGCCGCATCGGCTACCAGGACGGCACCAACGGCTACCCGGTGTCGCGCCTTGGCGACCATGAGCGGGCGTGCGCCGCCCACGGCGTCGGGGTAAATGCCCGTGCCTACCTGGAAGCGCGCGAGCAGGGGCTGGAGGAGTACTGCACGCCGTCCCGCGGCTATTACGTGGGCAGCAACGGCCGCAACTACGCCGGCGTGTGCCCGGCATGGAGCGAAGCGGACTTCCTGGCGGGCTATGCCGATGGGCGCGTGATCCACGAGGCCCAGCGCGATGTCAGCCGGGCGCGGTCGGACATCCAGACTTACGAAAACCGGATCCGCAAGCTGCGCAAGGACATCGACGCGGCGCGGAGCCGAGAGCGCGACGCAACGGGGACAGTGGGCCGCGGGCGGGAGGAATCGGAGGCAGTCCGCGGAATGCGGGCCA
>ERZ1032675.18-NODE-18-length-29718-cov-4.365776_pt1 | contig 29718 bp, 30 predicted proteins | sample MGYA00516694_ERZ1032675 | MGnify/ENA primary metagenome ERZ1032675 (study PRJEB33719, sample SAMN04261600) | wastewater metagenome | biome: rural village; feature: latrine urine exit; material: soil | place: El Salvador | collected 2013-01-14 ...
ATCCTTTATGCAGCAAGAAGCCACGGTTCAGGCGGCCTGAGCTAAACAGTTACTAGAACAGAAGTCTTGCCAAGCCCCGGCGGGCTCGAAGGCGAGCGACCGTTCTCGGGATGGCCATGGTAACCCTATTACCCCGCAGGGCCGCCGGTCGATCCGCGAGATCCTAGGGCCTGTTGACGTTTCATCGCGAACCGCGTTGCTGCGCTAAAGGGCGTCAGGCAAGGCGCGAAACGCCGGTAATGGTGGTGCCCTTACCCAGTTTCGCAACGCAGCATGGCGTCCTTTGGCGCGCAACCCGAAGGGACGGGGTCCATTGGGCACAGCACGGCGTTATTCGTCGCTCATTGGGAACCACCCAACGACGCTCCTCATGCCTTGTTCTGCACCCAATGGACCTCTGTCGCGGCCGTGAGGAAACGTCAACAGGCCCTAGCCTTGCCGACGAAGAATCAATGACAGCTCCAGGGATCCTTGGCGGCATTGTCCTTGATGTTTTGGTCGACGAACCGGTAGTGGTCTTTCTTGTAGCGGTTCCACCAGCCGTGGCTGATCTCGATCGAATGCCTGGTCAGGATCTTTTCGATACCCTCGATACAGAGCCGTGAGGCGTCATAGGCCAGATGGAGCATCCGCTTGCGGTCATCGAAAGACACCTTGTCGAGGCCAAAGAGCTGATCGATTTCAGCAATCGCACTTTGTAGATCCTGCTGATCGCTGGGCTCGAGCTTCAGCTTTCGTATGACCAGGTTGACCTCGCTGACGCCGAGACGGTGTTCGCTATGCATGGCGAATCTCCTGTCTTTTGCTGATCGGTAAGCGTTTCTCGCCATTGGGCCATGCCCAGCCATAGAGTCCGGTGAAAAGCAGCTCGCTGAAGCCATCGCGCACCGTGCCGGCCAGTTCCAGGTTCGAGGCGATCGCATCGCTCATCAATGTTTCCCATTGCCGGTAGGGGCTGCTGCTATCGACCGGCGTTGGTGTGGTCTCTACCCTTTCGGCCAGCCACTTCACGCCGCCCATCCAGGGCGCGAAGCGCTCCGAGAACATCAGCCGGTCGGTTCGGGCCGAATGCAGTTGACGCAGCATCTCGGCCGACCAGGGAGTGGTGACCAGCCGCACCCAGGGGCCGACGAAGGTCTCGTAGAGGGCCACGTTGTGCTTGGAGAGGGCTTTTACCTGCTCAAACGCCGGCGTCTGGTCAGGGTAATCCAGATCTTCCACGCGACGTTCCTCGAAACGCACCTGGAACTGCGGCTTGTGACAGTCTGGGTCGCCGGTGGGATTATCGATCTTCATCTCGTAGAGCCCGGGGGCAAGGTCATTGAGCTCCGAGACGCTCTCGAGTATCGCCCGGTGCTCCAGCCGTGCGACCTTGGCGGAAACGAAGATGCCCAGATGGCCCACGTGGGGGTTGAGCAGATAGACGATGCGCTGGCCGGCGGCCTTGAGTGCCTCGGTGTCCGGGTACACCGCCGGGATCCAGTTGAGCGCCTGGTGCGGTGGGGTGATGTTGTCGCCGCTGGAGGCGAAGATCACCAGCGGGTTGCGGATGCGCTTGAGATCGACGCTACACCCGGGACAGATTTCAAACTCGCCACGTTCGATCTCGTTACCGATGAAGAGATTCTCGACGATGGCAACGATTTCTTCCTTGCTCAGGCTATAGAAGCCGGTCCACCAGCGCTCGAATTCCAGGAACCGCTCGCGCTGGCCGTCGATGTCGGCGAACAGCTGGTAGTCCTTCTGCCACAAGGTGTTGGCTGGCTTGAGGCTCTCGAAGTTGGTCGCCAGATGGGCGCCGTCGAAGCGTCCGTCCCCCAGATCCGCCAGCAGATGCGCCATCCAGGCGCCACCCAGCAGCCCGCCGGCGAGGCGCATGGGATTGACCCCGGACTCGCCGGACCAGTAGGACAGCGGCGAGCCGTTGAGCACCGCCGGTCCGACCAGGCCCTCGCAATCAGCCGAGAGCAGCGTGATGGCCCAGCCCGCCTGGCAGTTGCCGTAGAGCACCGGCGGCTTGCCGGGATGGCGCTCGGCCAGCGTTTCGACGAAGCGCCGCAGGACGTGCTGCACGTCCTCCAGCGTCTGTCCGGGCATCGGCTCGGGGAAGAAGATCACGAAGTAGACCGGGTGCCCCTCGTGCAGTGCCATGCCCACTTCGGAGTCTTGTTTGAAGCCGCCGATGCCCGGGCCATGGCCGGCGCGGGGGTCGACGATCATCACCGGCGGCTTGGTCTCGTCGAGGCAGTCTTCCAGACAGTCCTCGCCGACCCGGGTGATGCGCAGCAGGGCATAGTTGGCGGGGTGTTCCAGCCGGCGGCCGTCCAGGATCGTCTCGTAGTCGAAGTCGAGCAGTGGCGGTTTGCCCATCCGCTCATGCTCGAGCATGTTGTTGGCACGCTCGCGCAGCGTATCCAGGTAGAGCACGGCGCGCCGCCACAGATCGGTGTGGTAGGCGAGCAGCTCCGTCGCCGGGTTGCTCGGGAGAGTGGCGCGTTCGAGCTCGGGCGTGGCTATCTGCTCGGCCGCCTCCTGAGAAGCAGCCGACTGACGCTTGCGCGGGGCTTTACGCGCCGTTGGTGCCTTGGCTGTCGTTGACTTGGCATTCATAGTGGCTTACCTCTCAGTGTCGGGATGCTGTTGGTCATGATCAGATCCTTACCCGGCGCAGGCGCAGTGCGTTCAAGACCACCGACAGGGACGATGCGGTCATCGCGAAGGCGGCGAAGATCGGTCCGATCAGGATGCCGAAGAACGGGTAGAGAATGCCGGCGGCGATGGGTACGCCGGCACCGTTATAGATCAGCGCGAAGAACAGGTTTTGCTTGATGTTGCGCATGGTGGCCAGCGACAGCTTGCGGGCGCGCACGATGCCGTCGAGATTGCCTTGGACCAGCGTGAAGCTCGCGCTTTCGATCGCCACGTCGGCGCCGGTGCCCATGGCGATGCCGACATCGGCCTGGGCCAGTGCGGGGGCGTCGTTGACCCCGTCGCCGGCCATCGCCACCCTGCGGCCTTTGGCCTGCAGCTCGCGGATGATGCGGGCCTTGTCCTCGGGCAGCACGTCGGCGCGGATCTCGTCGATGCCCAGGCGCGCGGCCACCGCCTTCGCGGTGCGCTCGTTGTCGCCCGTCGCCATGATGATGCGGAAGCCCAGTTTGTGTAGCGCCTTGAGAGCGTCGGGCGTGGTCTCCTTCACCGGGTCGGCGACGCTGACCAGGCCGGCGATGGCGCCGTCGAGCACCACGAACATCACCGTCTCGCCCTCGTCCCGGCGGGCATTGGCGGTGTCCGCCAGCTTGCCGCCGTCGAGGCCCAGTTCGGCCATCAACCTGGCATTGCCCAGCGCCACCGGCTTGCCGTCGACCACACCCTTGACGCCCATGCCGGTCACGGCCTCGAAATCATCGGCCCTGCCCAGCGTGACGCCGCGCGCCTCGGCACCGGCGACGATGGCGTCGGCCAGCGGGTGCTCGGAGCCCTTTTCCAGCGTCGCGGCCAGACGGAGTACCTCGGTCTCGTCGTGTCCGGTTTCAGGCAGCACCGCCACCAGTTTCGGCTTGCCTTCGGTCAGGGTGCCGGTCTTGTCGACAATCAGCGTATCGACCTTGGCGAAACGCTCCAGCGCCTCGGCGTTCTTGATCAGCACGCCAGCCTGCGCGCCGCGCCCGGTGGCCGTCATGATCGACATCGGCGTGGCCAGCCCCAGCGCACAGGGGCAGGCGATAATCAGTACCGCCACCGCCGAGACCAGCCCGTAGGCCATCGCCGGAGCTGGCCCCCAGATCGCCCAGGAAACGAAGGAAATGATCGCGATGATGATCACCGCTGGCACGAATGTGCCCGCCACCTTGTCGGCGAATTTCTGAATCGGCGCCCGCGAACGCTGAGCATTCGCCACCATCTCGACGATCTGGCTGAGCATGGTATCGGCACCGACCCGGGTGGCCTCCATGATCAGGCTGCCGGTGCCGTTGATGGTGGCCCCGGTAACCCTATCGTCCTTGGTTTTTTCCACCGGGATTGGCTCGCCGGAGATCATCGACTCGTCGACGGAAGAACGGCCCTCGATCACCACGCCGTCCACCGGTACCTTGTCGCCGGGGCGCACCCGCAAGTGATCGCCCACCTGCACGTCCTCCAACGGGATTTCTTCTTCAGTGCCGTCAGGGCGGATCACTCGTGCGGTCTTGGCGGCCATGTCAAGCAGCGCGCGGATCGCCTTGCCGGTGCCTTCACGGGCGCGGAGTTCCATGACCTGGCCCAGCAACACCAGGGCGACGATGACCGCCGCGGCCTCGAAATAGACCCCGACGGTGCCGTCCTCCCGGCGAAAGCCCTCGGGGAAGATGCCCGGCGCCAGCACCGCGATGATCGAGAAGACAAAGGCCGCGCCGACCCCCATGCCGATCAGGCTGAACATGTTGAGGTTCATGGTGCGAAACGAATTCCAGCCGCGCACGAAGAATGGCCAGCCCGACCACAGGATCACCGGCGTGCTGAACACCAGTTCGAGCCACATCGCGTTTCGTTCGCCGAAGAAGTCGCGAATCGCCGTAAGGCCCAGATAGGGGGACATCGCCAGCACCAGCACCGGGAGCGTGAGAATGGCCGCGACCCAGAAGCGGCGGGTGAAATCCACCAGCTCGGGATTCGGCCCCTCGTCGTCGACCGCCGACGATTCCAGCTCCAGCCCCATGCCACACAGCGGGCAGGCACCGTGCTTGGTCTGCCGCACCTCGGGGTGCATCGGGCAGGTGTAGACGGCGCCAGAGTGCCCGGCGGGCACCTTGCCATACTTGCCGCCGCGCACCGGCGCAGAGGCCCCATGACCCTGCCCCTTATGGCAGGAATGTGTCTGTGCGTCGTCGCTGCCCACAGCCACAAGGTGCATGCCGCACTTGGGGCAATCACCCGGTTGATCGGAGATCACTTCCGGGTGCATCGGGCAGGTGTATTGAGCGGCCTCCTGCTTGCCCTGCTGCGAGTGTTCCTGCCGTTTTATGTGTTGCTGAGTCATGTAATCGTCTCCGTCACCTTGATGAGCCTCTCCCACACGATCGGATTTCCTTCTTTATTGTGGTAACCCTGTCGACAAGTCCTGTTATCAGGCTAAAACCTAAGGGTTACCCAAAGGTCAAGCTAAAAAGCAAGCGGGCGTCTCTTGATCTTCGTCAACCTCCAGCCTAGGCAGCCAAGCTGAATTAACGCTGAACGCTTGCATTGAGGTGAGGCGCCTGAGAGGGCATCACAGGTCTTCCATTCGTGCCGCGTCCCGGGCGATACGCATGGCTTCGTGTTTCTCGAGTTCCATGAGCTGCTCGAGCAGCTCGCGGGTCGAGGTCACTTCGGCACGCGAATGCAAGTAGCGATATAAGCCGATGATCTTTTCATGCACGGCGAGCAGGGTGGCGGTGGCTTGCAGCGTGTCCATATCGCGAAACTCGGCATGACACTCCTCGTGGGGCTTGACCGGGTACTTCTCGAAATATTCATAACACCAGGTATTGAGTGCCGCAGGGGTGGCATGCTGCTTGGTCAGTTCGAGGACGCGGCTGAGTTCACGTTCATGATGGGCGAGATAATCCAGCAGCATCTTGAGTCGTTCACTCTCGCTGCCCTCGCCGCAATGGGTCAGGCAATCTGCCAGGTTGGTGTGGATCGCTTTCGTCCAATCCAGGACATCGCTCAATGTTTCTACTTGCATCGTTGTCTCCCATTTGAATTTCAACGCTCAGTTTTTAAAGCCAGTATTTACAAAATCCAGATTTCAAACACGTGTCCTACGGAAGCGCCCGTGCCGCTAGCAACGTTCTTGGTAACCTGTATAGACGGTTCAGTGTGCTGAGCGTTACAGTGCGCTCGCCTCTGCGGGACATTAATTGCGTAAATGTCAGTGAAACCTCGGCTCATCGTGAGTTATTCGCCAGTTCCCGCCACTGACCCCAGCGAGGAATAAACATCGGCACACGGCGCCGATAGGCGCGGTAAACGTCGCCGAACTGGGCCAGCATCTGCTTTTCCTCGCGATGGGCCAGCCAGACATAGGCAAGCACGATCACCGGAAACAGACCGATCGAGAAGAGCGTTGGCCAATGCACCACGCCTTCGCCGAACAGGGCGACGAACAAACCGGTGTATTGGGGATGGCGTACGAGGGCATACAGGCCGCCGGTCACCAAAAGGCCTTCGCGTCGCGCCTTGTACACCTGCCGCCAGCCTTGAATGAATATCCCGATGCCGGTAAACGCCAGACCGTAACCGAGTAGCATGGAGATCAGCATGCCGATCTCTCCCAGCCCCACCAGCGACGACCAGAGGTTGGCGCTGACATAGTCGCTATCCAGGCCGAAGAAACGCACCAGCAGGTAGATGGTCAGTGGAAAGCCGTACATCTCGGCGTAGAGCGCGATGATGAAGGCCTGTACCGCGCCGGCACCGGCCCATTCGCGCCAGGTCTTCGGGGCGGAATAGCGATAGAAGAACCAGGACACCAAGACGATGACGACCAGCGCAAGGCCCCAGGCTCCAGTATGATTGATGGGTTCATTTATGGCTTATGTTCCATTATTCCGATTGAGATGTTTGGCAAAGAGGCGGGCGGCAAAGAAGTTGTAAAGCGGGCCGAAGACCAGGGCCACGTACCAGCCGTAGCCGAAGCTTTCAGCCAGGCCCAGGAAAAAACTTGGCCAGCTCAACCAGGTGAAGCCCGGCAGCAGGCGCAACCAGCTCTCATACATAGCCCGGTCGGGAAACAGCAGGTCGAAGCCGACGCACAAGGAGAAGGTCACGGCTAGAAATAGCCCCAGGCTCATCCCCAGGGCGATCACCGGGATTTGCGGTACGGCTTGGCCCGGCAAAGGTGTGCCATAATGCGGCCTGGGCTTGATGCTCGAAGCGGTCTCGACGTCAGGCATGTTTGTTCTCCGGCTGGGCGGGCAGGCGCTCGACTTCATCGGCGAGATATTGCTCGGGTGCGGCCTCGAAGCGCTCCCGGCAGTCGCGCGAACAGAAGTAGTAGACATGGCCGTCATGGACGCTCGGCTTGGCCGTTTCGGTGCTGACGGTCTTGCCGCACACGGGGTCCATGTCGTCGGCGGGTGGCGTCCAACGTAGGTTTTCGGTGGTCTGCTCCTCAGGCACTCCCTTGCCATGCTTAGCCTTGCCACGTCCATGGCCCATCACGTGAGCACCGCAGCCAAAACGCATCATCAGAAAGATGATTCCTGCCCAGAGCATGAAGTACACCAGTTCATTCATCATCTCTCTCCTTTGTCATCAACCTCGTGGGGCTTCGTACAAGCGAGCTTGGTTCCAGGCTAAAATCTATTGGCAACCCGAGGATCAAGCGAAAAACAAGCGGGGATCATTTAATTCTCGTCTAGCTTCAGTCTAGGCAACCAAGCTGAACTTAAGCTGAATGTTGATATAGGGCACGGCGTGAACAAGGGAGAGTCAGGGAAAGTGTGTCTGAGTTGCAGAAAATCGATCGGGAGCTTGGTAACCCAAGCTTGAACAGTGAAGACGCGATGGCATATGCAGAAAGTACATCAATCTGCCGGTAGTTGGTGCAGTATCCAGCTCGGATGAAAAGCGGCCCACAGTCGCAATGGTGTGACTATGTCAATGTATTCGGCTTCTGCTGGATCCCGGCTCGTACATGCCTGCTGTAATCACACTGGCAATCCAGATAGCCATGCACGGGGCAGGTTCGACAGGTTTCCTCCAGGCGCTGCCGTAGCGCCTGGCGGGCTCGATGCAAACGTACCCGTAGATGGCCTACGGTGATATCGAGCGCGGCGGCAATGCTTTCGCGAGACTCACCCACCAAATCCGCGCGCCAGAGAATATTCGCGTACTCTGCTTTTAAAGTTGGCAGAAGCTTGTAAAGACAGACGCAAATAATGACATCCAGCTCGTTCTCGTCAGTCAACAGGATGGATTCCTGGTAGGAATAATTTCTTTCAATACGGCGCCTGCTGCTTTGCGCTCGATAGTGGTCGATCAGGGTCGTCTCCAGCACGCGCTGCATCCAGGCGCGTACCTTTTGCGTGTCGCGAATATCGTCGACTCGTGTAAGCACCTTGACGTAGTAATCGTGCAGGACGTCGGCGGCTTCATCCTGGTTGCCAAGTCGACGTATCAGAAAGTGCAGCAGGTGTTGATGAACCTCTACAATCACCGTATGTACGGTATCTTTGGCTGCATTGCTGTCGATATCTTTAGGCATTTTGGCTTCCGTGTGAGCCCAATGGAACGAGACGAAATGCCTGACGCTCAGCGCGAGAGATCCTTCCTGCGCTCTTCGTACTCCTGCTTATCTATCTCGCCCCTGGCGTAGCGCTCCTGCAGAAACTCCAGCGGCGTTGGGCGCTGCTGAAAAACGACCTCATCCTCGCTCCGACTCCGCCCACGCACGGAAGAAACAACCAAGGCAATGATGCCCCCCCAGAACAGCACCATCATGAGTCCGCCAAAGAGCATGTGCCCCCAGCCGTAACCCCCAATGTGCGCCATCATATTTCCCCACATGCTGGATCTCCTTTATGTCAGCATAGCATTCGCTTCGGTAACAGGTTAAAACTTGTGGGCAACCCAAAGGTCAAGAAAGAGCGATAGGAAGCATGTCGCACTTGATTACAATCAATTTTAGGCAGCCGCCGTGAAGAGTGAAGCAAGGCTCAATGTCCACGTTGGCACGAAACGCTGACGTATTACCGCAACCACTTCACAGAACAATCCGAGAGAGTCGGAAGACGAAAAGCACGCGTTATTGGCAAGCTGGTTTGAAAATAAATTGAGTGTAAATGATGAAGCTGAATTTTACCTGAATGCCATTCAAAAATAGAAACAACAAAAAGATAGGCAGCAAACGCTTTTTAAAGCCATTAAAAAAAGGCGATAATTGTGCTCCAACTAAGTTTGGCATCTGAAGGCCGCCTATGGCATCTCATGTCCATCGGTAACGGTTGATGGTGCCCCAAGAAATCGAGGAGCAAAACACGATGCGTATGGCAAGGGCCTCCGTAGGCTTGACTTTAATAGCCTTGCTCAGCGGCTGCGGCGAACAGACGGTAGATGGGCGCTGGTACACGCAAGCCCAGGTTGAACGCGGGAAAACCGTCTTTTCCGAGAATTGCGCAAGCTGCCATGGCGGCAACGCCCAAGGTCCCTTCAATTGGAGAAGACCCTTGAAGGATGGCTCCTATCCGCCCCCACCTCTCAACGGATCCGCTCATGCCTGGCACCATCCATTCGACATGTTGATGCGCACCATTAGCCAAGGTGGCGCGCCGATAGGTGGGCAGATGCCGGCCTTCCAAGACACCCTTTCCAAGGATGACAGGAAAGCTGCTATCGCCTACTTCCAGAGCAAATGGGACCAGCGGATCTATGATGCATGGCTCGACAGGGGTGGACTCTAAGCCTCTCCGTACAGTCGGACTACGAAACGGAGGGCGGCGGCTGGTAGGCTTGATCCAATCGTGACGGCCGTCAAGTTATCATCCGGAATTTTCAGTTTATATTCAGGTATATTGTATAAACTAAATATGTCTGGCTATAAAGCCAGCCAATGCAAAGGAGAGTGTTATGAAAAAGTACGTCTTCACCGGAGTCATGACGGCTTTATTGACCTTGCCCTTGGCCTATGCTCAACAGGATGCTACTTCCAGTCAGCAAGACGCTGGCGGAAGGATGAGCCAAGATATGAGTCGGGGTATGGGCCAGGGTATGGGCCAGGGTATGGGCCAGGGTATGGGCCAGGGTATGGGAATGATGAACCAGGGCGATATGCAGCAGCGCATGCAGGCGATGCAAAGCACGATGCAGCAGTTGCACAATACCCAGGATCCGCAGCAACGTCGGCAATTAATGCAACAGCACATGCAGGAGATGCAGCAAATGCATCAGTCCATGGGTGGCATGATGCATGGCGGCATGGGCCAGAACATGCAGAACATGGGCCCCGAACAGCGCCTGGAAATGCTGCAGCAGCGCATGGACATGATGCAAGGCATGCAGCAGCAGATGATGGAGCATATGCAGGCCCAGCAGGCCATGCAAAACGATAGCGAATAACTGTCAATCCACCCACATGGCGCCCCGGTGAACGCTATTACCGGGGCGTTTCTTCGTTTATAGTTACATGAAGACCCCGTGCCGATAGCCCATCTACAAGGGCAGCTCGATGCGTACCCCCAGTCCTCCTTCGGTTGATGCGAAAAACGCCACCTCGCCGCGATAGTGTGCAACGATCTGCTTCAGAATCGCCAAGCCGAGGCCATGCCCAGGCGTGCTCTCATCCAAGCGCTTGCCACGTTCGCCGAGCTGCGACAGGGCAGAGGCTGGCACTCCCGGTCCATCGTCCTCGACTTCGAACACCAGGGCCTGTTCCGGCCCCAAGCCCAGGCGACAGGTGACCTGTTCTCGCGCCCACTTGCCGGCGTTATCGAGCACAACCCCTAGCATCTCATTTAGATCCTGGCGCTCCACCGCGACGCTGTGCTCCGGCGGTAACCGCACATCGAGTGCGAAACGCTTGTCGGGATAGAGCGTGCGCATCATGTCGATCAGCGTGGCGGCTTCCTGGGACACCACGGCATGCTGGGCGCTGCCCGGGCCGGCGAAGCGTGCCCGGCGTAGTTCGGAAGTCAGCTGTGCCTGTATCCCTTCCAGGCGCTCGAGCATTCTCTGACGACGTCGATCGTCGATCGGTCGTCGGCCGCGGAGCACCTGAGTCACTGCCGCCAGCGGCGTCTGCAGCGTGTGGGAGAGGTTGGCGACCGCCTCCCGGGAGCGCTGCAGGCGACGCTGCAGCTCATCCATGAAATGGTTCAATTGGATGAGCAGGCCATCCAGTTCGGAAGGGCAGTCGAGGTCGAGCCGCTCACGCTGACCTGTCTGAAATTCGGCGAGCTGGTTCTGCAAGCGAGCCAAGGGGCGAAGACTGCGATTGACTGCTAGCAAATTCATTAAAATCAGAAAGATAAGCACCAGGCCAGCGATACCCCCCACCCACCAGTGCAGCGTTCTCAAGCCCGCCTCTATCGGAGCGAAGTCATCGCCCACCAGCAACACGCCGGGCTCGCCATCCAGTTCGAAGGTATCTCGATAGACGAGCAGGTAATGTCCCTGCCACTCAACGTCGAACAGCTGGTCATCGGCACCGTCAAGATGCGGCTCCAGAGGGGGAAGCCAATTCGGATGCGATGAGGAAATCCGGTCACCAACCCGCAATACGTAGAGATGATGGAAGACCTGAGTGTCTGGCGAGCTTGTTTCGAACCATTGAACGGATGTCCCTTCCAGCCGTTCCAGCCTGCCGAGGGTATAGCGGGCTTCTTGATGCAGCCGGTCGCCAAGAAACTCCCGGGCCAGGTCGCGCAGCAGGATACCGTGCAGCAGCCAGGTCACGCTGACCACCAGCAGCGCCACCACCCCCAATCGAACCAGCAGGTTGAAACGCAGGCTTCGATTGTCAAAGGGAAGGAAAGACATAGCCCTGCCCACGCCGCGTCTGGATGACATCCTTGCCCAGCAAGCGCCGCAAGCGTCCCACGTATACCTCGACCAGGTTGGGCGCCGCGGCGTCCTGTTCCAAGGTATAAAGCTGGTCGAGCAGACGAGCCTTCGAGTGCACCCGGTCGGGGTGGCGCATGAGGTAGCGCAGCAGGCAGAACTCGGTGGCGGTCAGCGTATGCCAGATACCATCGATGCCGCAGGCCCGCTGGGTGGCTTCATCCAGGGCGATGCCATTCATGCTCAGGATGCTTTCTACCGCGTTGCTGCCTCGTCGCAGCAGGGCATGCAGCCTGGCCAGCAGTTCGGCCTCGTGGTAGGGCTTGGTCAGATAGTCATCTGCACCGCGATGTAGCCCTGCCACCTTGTCTTCCCAGCTGTCCCGGGCGGTCAGGGCAAGAATAGGCAGAGCATACCCCTCACGCCGCCAGCGTCCCAGCAGATCAAGCCCCGAGCCATCCGGCAGGCCGAGATCGAGTATCACCAGGCTATACTCCTCGCTGGCCATCAACGCCTGTGCCTCGCGCACCAGGCCGGCAACGTCCACTCGATAGCCTTCGTCTTCCAGCACTTCCGACAGACTATCGGCCAACAAGTCATCGTCTTCGACAAGCAGTATTCTCATTTTAGAACCACATTCTCACACCTTAGAACCACATTCTCACACCGGCAACGATACCGGTATCTTCCGTGGCATCCCCCGCGGCTCGGGCCAGGTCCGCCGTATCGCCGTAGGATTTTTGCCAGTAGCCACCGATATAAGGAGCGAACTTGCGGGAGATTTCATAGCGTAACCGCATGCCGGCGCGTAGCGTATTCAATCCTTTACCAACCCCGAACTCGGGGGCCTCGCTGGCGGCGGCGGCGATCTCCAGGCGCGGTTGCAGGAACATTCTCTGGGTCAAGCGTAGGTCGTACTCGCTTTCAAGGCTAGCGGAGACATCGCCTTCATCGCTGACCCGCAAGTCGAGATCGGTCTCGAAGCGGTAAGGGGCGAAGCCGAGCAAGCTGATAACGCCAAAGTAGCGCTCGGGATGGTCGTTGGAGGCGATACCTCCCTGATAGCCAATACCGCCCTGAAGCTCCCAGAAGTCAGCGATCAGGTGACTATACAGAAGATCGAGATTTTCGAACTCGGGATCTTTATTGTCTCCCTGGACATTCTCGCCTTCGCCTTTGAGATACACGCGGTCGACGTCGCCGCCGTACCAGGCCCGAAAGTCCCAGACCAAGGCATCCTCGCCCTTATCCGGTGATGCATATTCCAGACGATCAATCAGTAACGTGGCGAGCGGGTACTCCTTGATGGGCGATGGCCAACTGGCCGGCGCATCGTAACCTTCCTGAGCCGTGGCCGGAGTGGCAGCCAGCAGGGCGGTCAGTAGGGTTGATGTGAGGCTGGCACTGATAAACGCGATTCTTGATTGCATGACGTGTCCTTAAGCGACCTTGACGACCCGGAACATGCCGGCATCCATGTGGTAGAGCAGATGGCAATGGAAGGCCCAGCTGCCTTCAGCGTCTGCGGTGATCAGGGCGGAGACCCGCTCGCCGGGCTTGACGTTCAGGGTGTGCTTGCGGGGAATCAGTTCGCCCGCGCCGTTCTCAAGCTCCATCCACATGCCGTGCAGGTGGATGGGGTGTTCCATCATGGTGTCATTGACCAGAATCAATCGCAGCCGCTCGTCCTTGTAGAAGCGAATGGGACCATCGACCTCGCTGAATTTCTTGCCATCGAAGGACCACATGTAGCGCTCCATGTTGCCGGTCAGGAGAAGCTCCAGTTCGCGACCCGGCGGGCGTCGATCCGGCCAGGGGGTGAGGGCCTTGAGGTCGCGATAGACCAGCACCCGGCGTTCGCTGGGGTCGAGACCAATACCCGGCTGGTCATAGCGAGAGCCAGGCTGGACGGCACCCACGGGCAATAGGCCGATGGTTTCATCGGAGGCCATGCTCTTCATGCCCGACATGTTCGAGTGATCCATGCCTTGCATGCCTGACATGTTCGATTGATCCATGTCTTTCATCCCTGCCATATCCATTCCGCCGTGGCCGCCCATGGCTTCCATGCCGCGGTCGGCGATCTGGCGTCGTTCCGGAATGGCGGCGACCATGCCGAGTCGCGGCGCCAGGGTGCAGTGGGCATGGCCGCTGCGATCCATGGACTCGGCAAAGAGGGTATAGGCGCTGTCATCCTTGGGCGTGACTAACACATCGTAGGTTTCGGCGACACCGATACGGAATTCATCGATGGGTACCGGCTGTACCGGCTGGCCATCCGCGGCTACCACGGTCATCTTGAGCCCAGGAATGCGCACATCGAAGTAGCTCATCGCCGAACCATTGATCACCCGAAGGCGCAGCGTCTCGCCAGGCTTGAACAGGGCAGTCCAGTTGTCGCTGGGGGAGTGGCCGTTGATCAGATAAGTGTAAGTACTACCGGTGACGTCGGCGATATCCCGCGAGCTCATGCGCATCTTGGCCCACATGGCGCGCTGGGCGGCGGTATCGGCAAAGCCGTTTTTCTCCACATCGCGATAGAAGTCCGCAACGGTGCGCTCCTGGAAGTTGTAGTAGCCTTCGCCCAGCTTCAGGTTGCGAAAGATGTCCGCCGGCTCCTCGAAGGACCAGTCGGTCAGCAGTACCACATGCTCCCGGTCGTAATGGAACGGCTCGCTTTCTTGCGCATCGATGATCAGCGGCCCTGCGTGGCCGAGCTGCTCCTGCAGACCTGAGTGGCTGTGGTACCAATAGGTGCCGTGCTGTCGCACCGGAAAGCGGTAGGTAAAAGTTTCGCCAGGCGCAATGCCGGCAAAGCTGACTCCCGGCACGCCGTCCATCTCTGGTGGCAGGATCATGCCGTGCCAATGAATGGAGGTCGGCTCCTCAAGCAGATTGGTGACGCTTAACACCGCGTCTTCACCTTCTCGGAGGCGAATCAAGGGCCCGGGGCTAGAGTGGTTGATGGTGATGGGTCGTGCCGGTTTTCCAGCGACAGGCAAGGATTCGCGGCGAATCGTCAAGGAAACGTTGGGTCCTATGGCCGTGCCTTCGGAATAGGAGTGGGTTTGCCCCCAAGCGTTGGCCCAGATGGGGCGCAATCCGAATGCGGCAGTACTCAATCCCAGGAGGGAGGCGCTCTTGAGCAGTTGACGACGAGATAAACGGGGAAGCTCAAGCGGCTTCGTGGTGACCATGCAGGACTCCTATAGCCAAATGGACGCTGTTTGGCCATATCATGTCGTAGCAAACTGAATCTAAGCTGAGCACAGGAGACGGTATTACTGCGTGGGTAGGGTGACCACCACTTCCAGGCCACCGGTCTTGGGGGTACCAAAGCAGAGCTGAGCGCCTGGTCCGAAATTCGGGGCCACTTCAGCTTCCACTGCTGCTGGGAAAAATCATGCAACCTTTTCCTTGTGCTAGGCTGAGTTGCATTAGAGTTAGAGGACAACACTACAAGGACGACTCATCTACCAAGCAGGGTAATCATGGAGCTGTTCGCCCTTCTGATCATTTTGCTTATCAGCCTAGGTGGTGGCTTGCTGCTGCAGTGGTGGCCAAGCCGCCATCAAACCATGCCCACCTATCCGCAGCGCGCCCCCTTTCTCGGCGGCGGAACGCCGGACACTCATGCCTGGAGCCGCTATCACGTCCGCTATTACCCGATGACGCTGCTGCTTATCGCCTTCGAGATGGAGATGATGTTCATGTATCCCTGGGCGGTGGTCTACGTGCAGAAAGGCTTAACGGCGGTGATGGAAATGGGCATGTTCCTGGCCATTCTTTCCGTGGGCATCCTCTATGGCTGGCGAGAAGGGGTGTTCAAGTGGCAGTGAGCTGGCTTTCTCGTTTTGCTGCACGCAGCCCGGCGACGGTATTCCCCGCCTTGGGTATGCGGGGAGAAGAAGCCTTCTATCCGCTGGCACTAAATCCGCAAATCAAGCTGATGGATTCGCCGCGTCATGCGTCGCTCCTGTTGGTGGCCGGTGGAGTGCCGCCAGACTTTCATGACGCCTTGCGCCGGGTTCATGATCAGCTTCCCGCACCTTTCACGACACTGTGGTACCAGAGCGAGCCGCTGTTGGAGTTGCAACACGCCAATACGACGAGAGTGGATTCCCTAAAGGCGCTGCCTGGGGCCTTGGTCGACGCCCATCGCAAGACGTTACGGGGTGAGCTTGGCGTGTCGCCCCGGCTGTTGCCGGATGAGCCGCCCAACCCCTGGCAGGGACTCGGTGACGATGGTCACGGCGGGGAAGGCATGATGGGCGGCGTGCCCTATGGGCGTCCCATGGCGATGCCGCCCACGGAGGACCTGCGCGACGGTCTGGCGCTGGATATTCTGATCTTTCGCCTGGGGCCTTTCTTTCCCTTATGGCCGGCAGGGCTCGAAGCGGAAGTGACCCTGCAAGGGGATATCGTCCAGCAGTTTGCCGTCCGGTCAGCGCCGTTTCCCCGCTCTTTGGCGCCGGTATTCTTCGAGGCTCGGCAGCAAGCCGTTCCCATCGCTCGGTTGGAGCTGGAGCGGGCGCGTTACCATCTGCGAGCGCTCTTTCATGCGCTGCATCTGGCGGGCCTCCCGGATCTTGCATTGCGCGCTCTGCAACTAGCTGATGATTGTGATTCAGCAAAGATTGCTGTCCTGGAAAATCGCTTCAAGGCCCTCAAGCGGAGCTTGAAACGCCGAGGCTTCTTTGCCTTGCACCTGCCGAAGCGCGGCGCACTGAGCAAAGAGCAGGCGGAGACACTGGGAGGCTACGCCGCTCGGGCCGCAGGGATCAATCAGGATGCGCGCGCCGAGGACGAAGGCTATCGCCGCCTGGACTTTTCCTTGATCACCCAGCCAGAAGGCGATACCCGGGCCCGCTGGCGACAGCGGCTGGTGGAGATCGCCCAGTCGCTGGCGCTGGCAGATCAAGCGCAACAGGACGACGTCGTTACCGCCAATCTCGATATGCTTGAAACGCCTCGCGGCCCTTGGCACGACGAACTGCCAGATGATGCCAGCGCCTTGCTGGAAGACGTGCTGCCAGGGCTCGAGTGGGGCGAGGCCCTGGCCACCATCGCCAGCCTGGACTTGGCGGGAGTCTCCCAATGGCCCCGCTCATGATTCTTGATCAGCTGATCTGGCCGCTGCTGCTGGTGTTTGCCGCCCTGGTGCTTGGCCCTTATCTGCTGGCGGTGCTGGACGGCATGGCGGCGCGATCTTTCGGCCTGCCCCAGGGGCAAAGCGTCTGGATCTCGCCGCTGAGTCGTGGCGCCTGGCTGCTGACTCAGCAGGCCAATGTCACGGAAGCGCCGGATTGGTGGGGCTGGCGGCTGGCCCCGGCGCTTTATCTAACCCTGGCCGCCATCGGCCTGGCTCTGGTGCCCTGGTCGCGAGACTGGGTGGCCACGGATATCACTACCAGCCTGGTGCTTTGGGGAAGCGTCGAGGCGCTCGCCACGGTGGTAATCTTCCTGCAGGGCTGGTCCGCCAATACGCTTCTCACCCTGATCGGCGCCTACCGCTACGTGGCGCTGGGGCTTTCCTACATTCTGATCAGCATGTTCGTGCTGATCGGCGTGGCGCTACCGGCAGAGTCCCTGGCGCTTACCCAGGTGGTGGCATCCCAGCAGGAGCTTTGGAACGTGCTGCGCCAGCCCCTGGGCCTGCCGCTGTTTCTGATCGTCGGCCTCGCCATCACCTTTCGTGGCCCCTTCAACCTGGCAGATTCCACGGATCTTGCCGGTGGCACCAGTGCGGATGTCTCTGGCCCTCAGCGGCTGGTCTGGGAACTCGCCCGGGGCGCCATGCTGGTAGCCTTCAGCGGAATTGCAACCACGGCCTTTCTCGGTGGCTGGCTAGGGCCCTGGCTGCCCGGGCCGCTGTGGGTGGGGCTCAAGATGCTAGCGGTGCTGGCGGTTCTGGCCTGGCTTACCCGCGTCTTTGCCCGCATTTCGCCGGAACGCTGCGTCAGCCTGATGTGGGTGGTGCTGCTGCCGCTTTCCTTCGTCGATCTGATCTGGGCCGGGGTGGAGGCGCTATTGTGAATACGACCCTCTATACGGATATCGCCTTTATCCTGCTGGCGCTGTTCGCGATCTACACTGGCTGGCGCGTGTTTCGTACCGATTCCATGGTGCGCGCTTCCTTCTTTCTGCTGCTCTCCTTTATCGCCGTGGGGGCGGTCATGCTGCTGCTCTCCGCCATGTACCTGGGAGTGGCGATGTTCTTCATGATGGGCGTCGAGATGATGGTCATGGCGCTGTTCATGGTGATGTTCATGATGAATCCGGCGGGGCTCAATCCGATGATGATGGTGCACCAGCACAGGCTGTCCATCGGCGCGGGCATCGCCAGTTTCGTGATACTGGCGGCCATGGCGCTGCTGGCCACGTTTCCCGACCGGCCGCTGCCCGTAGGTTTGCAGGAGGTTCGGTCCCTGGGTAACGAGCTGCTCGGGGATTCCATGCTGATCTTCGAATCCGCCGGAGTGGTGCTGCTGGCCACCATGATCGGCGTGGTGGTGCTGTCGAGCCAGCGCGGGCGCTTCGGCTCCGCTCAGGAAGGTTCGATGCCACCGGGACTCGAGCCCGGCGGCGACCCGGCGGGAATGCCGCAAGTGGATGACGAGGAAGGCGGTGGGCATCACCATTGCCATTAACCGAAACGGAGCGCGGAGCAGAGCTTTTGCAGTTGGCCTTGCCACTCGAAGCTTATCCGGCGACAGGTCTATGAGGGGGCGCTATGAATCCATCCCTGGACGCTACCTGCGCCATCCATGGCGCAGGACCCCCTCTTCGACCTGTCCCCGGCGCTCCTCGACGTGTTACCGCGACTGCTGGAACGCTAGGAGACAAAAATGACATTGACCACGGTACTGCTGCTGGCGGCGGCGTTGATCGGTATCGGCATCTACGGCGCGCTTTCTCAGCAGTCCTTCGTGATGCTGATGATGGGGCTCGAGCTGATCATCAATGGAGCGATGCTCGCCGCGGTAGGCTTCTGGGCGATGAGTAGCGCCGGCGCACCGGAAGGACAGCTCTTGACCATTGTCGCCATGGCGGTGATGGCCATCGAAATGGCCATGGGCTTCGCACTGGTGGTGGCGGTATATCGAGGCAAGCAGGCGGATACCACGGAGTCCATCGCCGATCTCAAAGGCTGAAACATGATGCTATGGACGGTGCCGTTACTGCCGATACTCGCCGCGCCGCTGATCTACCTCAGCGGTCGTCGCGGCGGGCGCGCCCGGGTGACGCTGTTGGCCTTGCTGGTCGTGGCGGTGGTATTGGCGCTCGTCGCTATGGCGCTCAGCAACAACTGGCAGGGGAGTTACCCGATCAACTCGGTGCTGGTGCTGCAACTAGGCTTGACGCCGTTGAGCCGCATCGTTGCCCTGGCGGTGCCGCTGATCGCGCTGCCCATCCTGCTGTTCGCGGGCTTTCATGAACGCCCGCCCCTGGGGCGCCTGCTGGCGATCATGGTGGCCTTCGTCGGCGCCATGCAACTGCTGATATTGGCGAAGGATCTGCTGACTCTGCTGGTGGGTTGGGAACTGATCGGCGCCTGTTCCTGGGCGCTGATCTCCCACCGCTGGCAGGACGCGAGCGCGCCCAAGGACGCCATTCAGGCGTTTATCGTCACCCGCTTCGGCGATCTGGGGCTCTATATCGCTGCGGCGGCGGTATTTGCCGGTAGCGGCGGCTTTGGTTATCAACAGCTTCCCGGGCTGGATGGCGGCCTGCTGCAGGTAGCGGCGGCAGGCATTCTGCTGGCGGCGATGACCAAGTCCGCCCAGGTGCCATTCTCCGCCTGGCTGTTCGCCGCCATGTCCGGCCCGGTACCGGTGTCGGCGCTTTTACATGCCGCGACCCTGGTAGCGGCGGGCTTTTATCTGCTGGCGCGCTTGCAGCCGCTGCTGACCGGCGTGAGCTGGCTGATGCCGGCGATCATCCTCATCGGCTTGATTACCGCCCTGGCCGGTGGCGTCGTGGCTATCGTGCAGGGCCACGCCAAGAAGCTGCTGGCGGCGTCCACCTCCGCCCAGTACGGGCTGATGTGGGTCGCGGTGGGGGTTGGCTATCCCGGAGTGGCGCTGCTGCATTTTCTGGCCCACGGCTTCTTCAAGGCGGGCCTGTTCCTGGTGACCGGAATCGCCGAGCGCCAGACGGGAAGTTACCAGCTCATGGAGCTGCGTCTGCGGGATCGGCTGCCGGGCATCGCCTGGCTCAGCGCCATTCTTGCCTTGGCCCTGGCGGGGCTCGCGCCCCTCGGCGCCGCCTGGACCAAGGAGCAGATCGTCTCCGTGGCTTACGGGAAATCCCTGTGGCTCGCCTTGGGGGTGGCCTTGGCCGGTGGGCTGAGCGCGGTCTATGCCACGCGCTACCAGCTTGCCATGTTTGGACGCACCAGCCGCCGCGAGCAGGGGAAACCGCAGATCAACTGGGTTGAACGCCTAGCGATAGCGCTGTTGGCCGCGGTGACCCTGGCGCTATGCGTAATTTGGTGGCCGAAGGCCCAGTCCTGGCTTCGCTGGGGGCTTGGGCTGCCGCATATTGATAGTCACACTTGGCTGCTTGTGCTGTCTCTGGTTCTGGTAGTGCTGGGTATTCTTCTCGGGGCTGCCCTGGTCCGGCGCGATGAGGCCTTGATGCAAAAGGACTGGGCGCAGTCGGCCGCCCGCTGGTGGGAGCTGGTGCCTCTGACTGGTGATATCGGCGGGGCCGTGGTGAGGCTTGGCGACAGCCTGGCGCGCTTCGATGCCCAGGTGTTGGAGGCTAGCACCCGTGCCTTGGCGGAGTGGGTGAGGCGCACCAGCAAAGGGCTTGCCCGAAGCGACGACAAAATCGTCGATGCCAGTCTGCGGGGTAGTGCTTATTGCGCGACCTGGATGGCGCGCTTCAGCGCCACGTCCGGCGAATCCCTAGCCTATCGGCTGCCAGGTTCACTGGCAGGACTGATTCGGCGCGGCGGCCGCTGGGCGCGCCAGGCCCAGAGCGGTCAGACCCATCATTACTACGCCGGTATCGCCATCGGCTTTGCCATTGTGTTGATTATCCTGTTAGTCGGCGACGTGCTGTAAGGAGCAACCCTGTGATTCTGACCTTGGCCTGGTGTCTACCTTTGCTTGGCGCGTTGCTGCTGGCATTTATGCCGCGCTGGAGCGCTGGCGGTGCTCGAACGTTCAGTACCGTTGTGGCCGCGCTTTCCCTGGCCATGCTGGTGTGGGCCTGGATCGGCTTCGACCCCGGCGGGCCCCTATTCCAGCACGTGCTGGACGTGCCCTGGGTGCCCTCCATCGGCGTGGGTTATCGGGTCGGGGTAGACGGCATCGCCCTGGCGGTGGTGACCATGAGTGCCCTGGTGTTCCTGGCCTCCATCGCCTACCCGGTGGATACCAAGAATCAGCCCCGTCAGTACTATGCCTGGATGCTGTTTCTGATGGCGACGTCCCTGGCGGTGTTTCTGGTGCTGGATCTGCTGCTGTTCTATGTGTTCTTCGATCTCAGCCTGATGGGCATGTATTTCCTGATCGGACGCTGGGGCCACGGCAAGCCGCAGCTGTCCGCCTTGACCTTCTTCCTGTTCACCTTCGCCGGTTCCCTGGCGCTATTGTTGGCGATCATCGGGCTTTATCTGTCGCTGGAGTCGCCGAGTTTCGACATGCGGCTGATCATCGACCAGCGGCCCCTGGCGGGTGGCGGCCTCTATGCCGGACTGGTGTTCCTGGGCCTGATGCTGGGCCTGGCCATCAAGACGCCGCTGGTGCCGCTGCATACCTGGCTGCCCCAGGCCCATGTGGACGCCCCGGGGCCTGCCTCGGCGATTCTTGCCGGGGTCCTGTTGAAGATGGGCACCTATGGCATGGTGCGTCTGCCGCTTGCCATGCTGCCGGACACCTTTGCGCGCTATGCCCTGGTGGTGGGCATCATTGCCCTGGTGGCGATTCTCTACGGCGCCCTGGTGGCCCTGGGCCAGCGCAATCTCAAGCGGCGCATCGCCTACACCTCGATCAATCACATGGGCTACACGGTGCTGGGCATCGCCGTAGCGGCGAGCGTCAGCGATAACCTGGTGGCGAAGCAGCTGGCGCTGACCGGGGCCACGGTGGAAATGGTCGCCCATGGCCTGATCACCGGGGCGCTGTTTCTGATCTGCGGCAGCTTCTGGCAGCGCACTCAGGAGTACGACCTGGATCATTACGGCGGTCTGGCCCATCGGGCGCCGCTGCTGACCGGCCTGACGGTGCTGGCGGCCTTTGCCAGCCTGGGGATGCCCGGGCTTGCGGGCTTCGTCGCGGAGTTTCAGATCTTCGCCGGCACCTTTGCCGTCTATCCCTGGCTGGCGATTGTCGCGGTGCTGGGCATCCTGATCACTGCTGCGCTCTTCCTGGATCTGCTGCGCCGGCTGTTCTTCGGCCGCCTGCCGGGGCACCTTGGCCAGTTCACCGAGCTGAATCGGGTCGAGGCAACGGTGCTGGGCGTGCTAGGGCTGGGCATCGTGATCATCGGGGTTTACCCAAGCTTCCTGCTTGAAGTGATCGATGGTGCCAGCGCGCTGCTGATCGGAGGTCGCTGATGCCTCTTGGTGATCTGCTGCCGGAAATCACCCTGTTGCTGGGGGCGGTTTTTATCGTGCTGTTCGCCTCCTTTACACCGCAGCGGTATCAGGGCTGGGGGGCGGGACTGGCGTTAGTCGCTCTGGCACTGGCGGCCTGGTTTAGCGTGCAGCAATGGGGGGCGCCCCCCAGGCTGACCTTCTCCGGTGTCTGGGCGCTGGACGGCGTGGCGATCGCCGCCAAGCTGTTGATCCTGTTCAGCGGCGCGGTGGTGGTGGCCCTGTCGCCGGACTGGATGCGCAGCGACCGCCGCCACGGCGAGTATTACGCGCTCTGCCTGTTTTCGCTGCTGGGCATGCTCATGATGGCCTCCGCCTTTGATGCCATGGAGCTGGTGCTGGGGGTGCTCCTGTCCTCCACGGCGAGTTATCCGCTGGCCGCTTACCATCGCGGTTTCACGCCGGCCCTGGAAGCGGCGATGAAGTATTTCCTGATCGGCGCCCTGGCCAATGCGCTGCTGGTCATCGGCGTGGTGATCCTGTTCGGCCTGGTGGGGGATACGGATTACGCCGTGGCCGCAGACGTCTTTCGAAGCGGCACGGATCCGATTGCGCTAAGTGTCGCGGTGGCCTGCATCGTGCTGGGCCTGACCTACAAGCTCGGCGCGGTGCCGGCCCACGCCTGGATGCCGGACGTGGCCCAGGGCGCTCCCGCACCTATCGCGGCATTTCTCACCGTGGCGCCGAAGATCGGCGCGGCGGTGGCCCTGGCGCGCTTCGCGTCGCTCCTGCCGCAAGACCTGGCCTGGCCCGGGATTATCGCGCTGATCTCGGTGGCCACCATGACGCTAGGGAACCTGGCGGCGCTTAGGCAGACGGACCTCAGGCGGCTGCTGGGCTGGTCCAGCGTCTCCCAGTCCGGCTATATGCTGATGGCCATCGTGGTGGTGGGAAGCGGTGTCGCCGCCTTGCCGGCACTGCTGGCCTTTCTTGCCGCCTATGCCCTGGCCAATTTGCTGGCCTTCGCGGTGGTGACCCATCTGCGCGGTCGCACAGATTTCGAGCATTACCACGGTCTGGCCCGCCGGCAGCCGCTGGTCGCCGCCGCCTTGATCGTTGCGTTGCTATCTCTGGTGGGCATTCCGCCGCTGGTAGGCTTTTTCGGCAAGTTCCTGCTCTTCGAGGTAACCATCGAGGCGGACTATGCCTGGCTTGCGGTAGTGGCCGCCATCAATACGGTGGTGTCGCTTTATTACTACCTGCGCGTGATCGCGCTCACCATGTTCAAGACGCCCCAAGGCGAGGTGCATGTGCTGGGGGGCTGGTCCTGGCTGACGCTATTGATCACGCTGTTGCTGTTGATAGCGGCAAGCCTGGGCTTTCAATGGCTGATCGAGGCGTTGGAGCCGATCGCTTTCGTCAAATAATATAAGAACACGGACGCAGGCTGCACCTTAGTAGCTGAATTCAAGAGGCAAATGCGGCGAAACGACAAGCACGAAGCGAGGCGAGGCTGAGTTATGCGGTAACAGCAAAAGCTAGGCCAACAGGTACAGCACCGCAATGGTGCCCAATGCCGCCATGGCGAAGGTTTGCAGGTCATCCGCCAGCTGTGAGGTGTGAGATGAGCTGGCGAGCCGAATAGAGCCAAGGCTGGCAAGCATGGCCATCGTCAGCAGTGCGCTTTCGCAGGTGGCGGTCATGAATACCGAACCGTAGAGCAGCCCCAGTGTGGCGATGAGCCAAACGCCCGGCATTATCGAGGAATAGAGCCTCCCCCGATGGGTCGGCGAGTCGATAGGTTGAGCAAGAGTCGTCATGGGGCTTTTCCTTACCCTGAGGAGCGGATCTTCTCCCAAGCTAACCGGGTTTTCTTAAAGAAAGCTTACCGCTTGGCTTTCATCTCCCGTTCCATCTTCATCTCATCTTTCTGGCAGCGTGGTGGGGGCGATGAATAGAGGGGCGGTATGGAGGTCCCCTGGGCAGGCGGCAAAGGCGGTACCGGGAATCAGCAACCAGTACGCGCTGTTCTGAAACCCCATCTCGATAGCCTGGGTGTCATCAAGGCAAGTGAGCTGGCTGGCTGTACGCTGCTTAATCAACATCCAGCGCTGCCGCGGCGCCTGATGCAGCCAGGCGTAGGCACGCTTTAGCTGCGCCTCTTTTGGCGTGTGGTAGCCAAAATGCACGGTGGGCTGGCGGGCCTGCAGCAGAAACTCTTCATCGAAGCCAGGCAGGGCCAGCCAGGCATCGGGGCCGCTCTGCATGACAACGTTTTGCATCATGTCGCGGGGAGAGCGTGTGCCATTCATCTGCAGGTAGGCGTCGGTCGACCACCAGACCCAGAAGATCACCAGCCAGAGCGCCAGCGCGGAGAGTCCTGCACGTGGGCGCAGCCACACCAGCAGCGCGATGGCCGCGCCGCCGAGCAGCCCCCAGCCTGGCCAAGGCGCGACCTGATACTGCGTGGCCAGCTCGGCAAGGGTCGGCCAGCCCAGCGCGCCCAGCACGCCGGCAGCGAGAAAAACCACCCCCAGGGCGGCAAGCACCAGGGCGCCCAGGCGATTGGGGCCGGCCTTGCCGAGAAGACCAGGGAGCATGGGGGCCATGGCCAGTACCAGCAAGGGCGCGGTGGGCAGCATATAGACGCCACGCTTGCCCGGTGACCAGGAGAAGAACACCAGGATGGCGATGACCCCGAAAAGCGGCAAGACAAGCCTGGCATCGCCGCGTTTCAGGCGTCGCCACCCGGCGGGCAGTAGCCAGGGAAGGGTCAGCACCAGCGGCATCCAGGCCCAGGGCAGCACCTCGAGCAGGTAGTAATACCAGGGTTTGAGGTGGTGCCAGGCGCTGGCATAGCGCTCGCCGGTCTGCTTGAGCAGGATGTTGTCGCGATAGGCGGCAAGGCTGGGATCATCGCCGAGACTGGTAATCAGGATCATCGGAACGACCCACACCAGCAGCGTGCCGATCAGGCATCCCAGCCCCAGCAGCAAGGTCTTCATCTCCAGGCGAGCGGCGTGTCCTCGTCTGGCCAGCCACGCCCAGGCCGGCAGCATCAGCAAAGGCAGAAAGCCCACGCCCTTGGTCAATATGCCCAGGCCCATGGCGATGCAGGCGAAGTACCACCAGCGCTTGTTCTCGCCCAGTAGCGCATGGCGAAACAGACCATAGGCGCCTAGCGTGGTGAAAAATGTCAGCAGCATGTCGATCTGCGCGGTCTTGGCCTGCAGCACGAACTGCAAGGTCGTCAGCAGGGCCGCTCCGGCCAGCAGGGCGATACGCGGCCCGTATAGTAGCCGGCTCAGGTCGACGACCAGCCCCAAGGTGCCCAGTGCGGCAAACAGCGATGGCAGCAAGAACCCCAGGCGTACCGACCCGGTGGCCGCAATGGCAAGCGCGGTGGCCCACATATACAGCGGTGGTTTATCCGGATACAACTCGCCTCCCCGGTGAGGCAGCCAGAAGTGGCCGGTGCGCAGCATTTCCAGGGCGTTGAGCGCAAAGCGCGGCTCATCCGCAGGCCAGGGGTCACGCAGGCCGATGCCGAGAGCGAGAAACAGACAGGCGAACAGGGCGAAGGCCAGCCAGTGCCAGCGTGTCGGTCGAAAATGCAAATAGTTAGGTCGGTGCAGCATGCGAAGGCCTCTTGGCGAGTCAAGAAGCCGAACGGCGCTCTTGCGACTCGCGGCGCAGCAGCATCAGGTTGCGCGCATAGATGAACAGGCCCGTTGCTTGCCCCAGGATAAACACCGGGTCACGGCGGTACACCGCATAGGCGAGCAGGGTGACGCCACCGCCCAGGCTGAAAAACCAGAAAGCCACCGGCACAACGCTGCGCCTGGCGCGCTCACTGGCCAGCCATTGGACAAGAAAGCGGGCGCTGAAGAGCCCCTGCCCGATAAAGCCGACGATCAGCCATAGGGTTGCGGTCATGACATCTCCTGCTCGGTTGAGGAACGCTGATCTCGAGCAGTGTCACCGGTGCCAGGCGCTATCTCCAGCGCCGCCGGCAGGCGGCAGCGCCGTTGTAGCCACAGCACGCCGGCGATATCCACCAGGCCGACCCATAGCCGGTCGTGTAGTCCATATTTTGATTGGCCGGCGCGGCGCGGGCGATGATTGACCGCCAGCGACAGACAGCGCCCGCCCTGGGCCTGAACCAAGGCCGGCAGAAAGCGGTGCATATGATCGAAGTAGGGCAGGGTCAGGAACGCCTCGCGGCGGATCAGTTTGAGCCCACAGCCGGTATCGGGTGTGGCATCCTTGAGCAGCGCGGCTCGCACGCGATTGGCGGTGCGCGATGAGACGCGCTTCAGCCAGCTATCCTGCCGTGCCACCCGGTGGCCGGCGATCAATGCAAGGTCGCTATCTCTTGCAGCCTCCAGCAGACGCGGGATATCGGCAGGGTCGTTCTGGCCATCACCGTCCAGGGTCGCCAGCCAGTCGCCCTGGGCGTGGCGTGCCGCCTGCCATAATGAGGTGCTCTGTCCGGCACTGTGGGCGTGGCGCAGCGGGCGCAATCGAGAGTCACCGACTGTCCGTCGACACAGCAACGACCAGGTGTTGTCGCTGGAGCCGTCATCGACCACTACTATCTCGTGGGTTATCCCGTGCAGAGAGATGGCGATTTCATCCAGCAGATCGGGCAGGTTCTCAGCCTCATTCTTGGCGGGGATAATGACGGACAGCTGGACTGGTTGCATGGTAACGACCCTGCAATACAAGAGTAGGCAGATATTCACAATGCACGGCTCAGCTTAAGAAATCCTTAAGGCATCCTTTAATAAGCTGGTCGCCACTCAGACTTGTTCTGCCAAGGATAGACGATGCGTGTGCTGCTGCTAGAAGATGACCCGCTGCTTGGCGATGGCATCAAGGTTGCTCTTGAGCGTCAGGGCTACGTGGTGGACTGGTTTTGTCTGGGGCGCGAGGGCCTTGCGGCGCTGGCAAACGAAGCCTTTTCTGCCATGATCCTCGATCTGGGATTGCCGGATATCGACGGCCTGGAGGTGCTGGCGAAGGTGCGCCGGCAAGGGCGGCTGCCGGTGCTGATTCTGACTGCCCGAGACGCGGTGGAAGAGCGCATTCGCGGGCTGGACGCGGGCGCGGACGACTATGTGCTCAAACCCTTCGACCTTCAGGAGCTGCTGGCCCGCCTGCGGGTGATCATTCGCCGCGCCACCGGGCATACCTCCAATGAACTCAGGCTTGGCAATCTACGGATCGACGATGCTGGCCACCGGGTCTGCTGGTGCGGTCGTGATATCAAGCTGGGGCGACGTGAATACGCCTTGTTGCTGGAGCTGGCGCGCCATCCCGACAGAGTGCTGTCGCGCACGCGGCTGGAAAGTTTGCTGTATGGCTGGGGGGAAGAAGTGGAATCCAACGCCCTCGAGGTCCACGTGCACCATCTTCGCAAGAAGCTCGACAAGCGCCTGATCGCAACCGTGCGCGGTATCGGCTATCGGCTGGACAGCCAGGCGACATGATCTCGATACGTCGCTACCTGGTACGCACCCTCGCGATGACCCTGGCGGTGATTGGTGCGCTGTCGGTCGCTGCCGCCTACGTGATCTCCGCACACGAGCTTGAAGAAATCCTTGATGCCCAGCTGAGCCTGGAAGGGCGCATCGTCGCGGCGTTGCTGCCAGCATCACCCGGAAAGCAGGACTATCAAGCGTTGCTGGCACGCTTGAGCCAGCCCGGCCATCCAGCGCTGCTGTATGAGTCAGAGGACCCCGATGCCGCCGCACCGTCGCCCGTGGGCGCGCTTTACCACCATGAAGAACGCAAGATGGGCCTGGGCTTCTGGGACGCCGAGGGAGTCCCACGACTGCTGGGACCGCGCTGGCATGGCCCAACGGCTTTTCCTGCGCCCCAGGCGGAAGGCTTTCACCGGGTAGACTATGCTGGCCAGCGCTGGCGGGTCTTCAGCCTGTGGGATGAAGACAGCGATAGCTGGATTCGTATCGGACTCCAGCAGCGCTTTTATCGCTCCATCGTCGAGCGTATTGCGCTGAATCATCTCTGGCCGATGCTGCTGCTGATGCCGCTGGCGCTATGGCTGATGGCGCGAGTGATTCGCCGCGGGCTGGCGCCCATCGAACAGCTGTCACAGCAGGTGCGCGGTCGCGATCACACGGACCTGAGCCCTATCTGCATGCGCGTGCCTCGTGAACTGAGCGAGCTGCACCGGGCACTCAACGATTTCATCGCCAGGCTCGGCGAGACCCTTGAAAAAGAGCGCCGTTTTACCGCCGATGCGGCACACGAACTGCGCACGCCCCTGGCGGGCCTGAAGATCCAGCTGGATAACGCCATTGATGGAGAGGCCGCCGCGCTTGATAAAGCCAGGGTTGGGGTGGAGCGGCTGCAGCGCGTCGTCGAACAGCTATTGGTGCTGGCGCGGCTCGACCAGCGCCAGCAAGACACCTTTGACAGGGTTGATTTACGCGCGCTCGTGCAGGAGCTGGCGGCGGAGCTCTGGCCACTGGCCGAGGCGCGTGGCCAGTCGCTGGAAATCATCGAGCCCCAGCCTGGACCGCTGCAGGTGATGGCCAACGCCACCGAGCTTGGCATCCTGATACGCAACCTGCTGGACAACGCGCTGCGCTATACCCCCGATGCGGGCCGGGTCACGGTGTCTCTCCAGCCAACCGAACAGGGACTCAGGCTAGCTATTCGCGATACCGGCCCCGGTATACCCGAGACCTTGCTTGAAACGGTCACCGAGCGTTTTCGGCGCGCCTCGTCGCAACGCATCAGCGGTAGCGGCCTGGGACTCGCCATCGCCGTAGGGCTGGCGAAGCGGCAACGGGTCAGACTGATATTGCGAAACCGTGAAGAAGGCGGACTCGAAGCGTGTCTGGAGTGGCCGGACGAGGGAAAAGCTGATTGAGCGTTTGCTGCTTGTTTTCTTCAAGATGAGAGATAATAAGTATTCTCTTCTGAATGAAGGCGTCTTACGAAAAATTCCGGCTTATAGCCGGGTTTCTTGTATCAAAAGGCTGTTCCTCCAATGACGACTGCAGGCTGTGATAGGCGGGCTTGGGTGGCTTTCGCATATCGAACATCAATCCGTTACCCATTTCCTGGTCATCCCGCCACTCTTGCAGGGAGGAATAGCGATCCGTGAAACCCCAGATGGAAAATGCTGTGAACGCCTGGTTTTTCTTGGCAAGCTCGAATGTCTCTCGATAATACGCTGTCTGCTGCATGAGTCGCTTTCTGGAATCGTCATTCTGCAGATTGACGTCCATCTCCGAGATACGTACCTCTAACCCCAAGTCGATGAAGCGCTGGACATTGTGGCGGAAGTCCTCGTAATGACCGGCTGGTAGTCATCGGTCATGTCCTCGTGCATCTGAAAACCAATGCCGTGCAGGGGAGCGCCCTCATTGAGCAGGGACTCCGCCAGATCAAACATGGCATCCGACTTTCCATTCTCGTCCTCGATAGCGAACTCATTGATGTATAGTTTGGCGCTTGGGTCCGCGCGATGCACCGCACGCAGGGCGAAATCGATATAATTCTCGCTCATGGCCTGATACCAGGGTGAATCAGTACGCAGCTCAGAACCGAAAGGCTCAAAAGGTTCGTTGATCACGTCCCAAGAGGCTACTCTGCCCCGATAGTGGCCCACTACTGTA
>ERZ1032675.24-NODE-24-length-25707-cov-8.848862_pt1 | contig 25707 bp, 25 predicted proteins | sample MGYA00516694_ERZ1032675 | MGnify/ENA primary metagenome ERZ1032675 (study PRJEB33719, sample SAMN04261600) | wastewater metagenome | biome: rural village; feature: latrine urine exit; material: soil | place: El Salvador | collected 2013-01-14 ...
CCCGCCTCATTCACGAGGGTTCTGATCGGGCGGTCTGATACGGCTGGCCAGTGGCTTCTCTCATCAGGATCGGTACCTACGCCGTGAAGGCCCGCCGAGTTATGCCCGAATGCTGCTGCTTTGTCGCTTTTCTATAACGTTAAGAAATCAATCACAGCCATCAAAGCAGCCGTGATCGCCAGCTACCGTGGTGGCCGCCTTACTCGTGAGTCAGTCGTGGTGTCGCTGGGCGTCAGCTTAGTGCAGTTAGCTTCGGCAGCCCCCTCAGCAACGTCGGCCACCACTTGTCGGCGGCGTCACCGAGATGAACGGTGATGCGTCTTGCATGCAGTGACAGCGTGGCGGCGATCTTGAGCACCTGTTCACGCATCCTGGTCAGGCTCCAGCCGTGCCGGGTCTGCCGCTCCAGCAGGCAGCGCAGGCCATGCAGGATCTGATAGGCGTAAAGGCTCAACAGCAGGCTCACCTCGTTGCGGGCCATCACGTCCTGGACAGTGGAGACGCCGCGATCGGTCGACGAGAGGTGCACGTTGAGCGCTGACTTCACCTCGCCCATGTGCGCTTCGGCGCTGCCGCGCTTACGGTAGAGCGCCAGGACCTTCTCCGGCGGCCAATCGAACTTGCCGAGGTTGGTGACCAGGAAGAAGGCATGCAGCAGCAGGTCATCGGGGCGTTCCTGAACCACCAGTACCACGCGCCGTGGTTCAGGCCAGGTACCGGCTTGGTACGCCAGGTCATGGCACCATTCCCGAGGCTGCTCGGGCGGCCGGCCTCGGGGCCGCGTCAGGTGCGGCGCCGCCAGTTTCTGTAGCCCCATGTGACTGCGTAGCCGGCCCAGGTACTCGATGTCGCGCTCTTCCAACGCCTCCAGCGTGTCGTTGTCGGTGAAACCGGCGTCGATGCGTACCCGCACCTGAGCCCCGGTGCTCTCGTTGAGCCGTTTCACCAGGTGCGGAATCCAGGTGTCGGCGCTCTCGGCCGGGCCGGCGTTGCCCTCGCGCAGCAGACCACCCACCATGTCGCCGGTCTCGGCCAGCGAGGCGACCAGCGGCGAGTAGATGCGGGCCCCGTAAAGGCCATGATAGGCCGAGCCACCCTGGTGACCGTGGACCTCGATCGGCAGGCCGTCGATGTCGAGAGTCAGCTGTTTGGGGCGCACGCCGTTCTTCAGCGAGGTCAGGCGCCAGACCACCAGGCGCAGCAGGCCTTCGTGCATGGCATCGATGTTGTCGTCTCGCCCGAGACAGGCCAGCAGCCGCGACAGCGTGGCCTGAGACGGCCGATCCTGGGCCAGGGGCGTCAGCCCGCGGGCATCGCTGCAGGCCAGCTGCCAGAGTGGATCATGGCGCAGCGTGTCGGTATCGCTGAGATCGATCCAGCCCATCGCACGTTGCAGCACCAGAGTGCGCAGCTGGCTGGCCAGCGAGTGGCGGAGTCGCAGCGGGTGGCGCCGATCCACCAGATTGTCTTCGAGCGCCTCGATCACGCCGCTGTTATCGAGGGCTTCACGCAGCAGCAGCGCGCCGCTGTCGCTGGTGGTGCGCTGGCCGTCGAGCTCAACGCGGATGGACCCGTTGCAGGACGGAATCCAGGGGGATACGCTTTCACCCATAGCGGATGGTCCTCTGAAATCAGGTTCTTGTCGGAACGTTCTGATTTCTCAAGAGAATACCATCCGCTATCTTCGTTTTCAGGCCGACCTCATGAATAAGCCGGGATAATGTCATTATTGTTCTTGCTTTATAAAGTGCTTTTAGTGCGTCGTTGCCTTCTTCGAATGTCCGCATTGGGTCGATTTCAGCCATAACAGATGCCCCGCCTCAACTTTCCGATGGCCCTCCAGCATCATCCAGCCACTTTTTCCGGTGGTCTGACCCTCTCGCTTTTCTCAGACGACTTCGATCAACTTAGCACTGCCATTTTTGTAATCCAATGTTACGAAAGGCTGAGATGGACAAACATTGACCGAACGCAAAAAAAGCCGCCGTTTTCTCTGCTGTGGAAGCGTCAAAAACGGCGGCTATCGTGTGGCCAGGTTGTGGAGTGTTGGCTAGGCGTCGGGCCACAGCTGCCGGTAGATGTCGATGATCTCGTCGCTGTCGGGTACGCGGGGGTTGTTGCCGGGGGAGCCAGAGGCCAGGGCCTGTTCGGCCATTTCGGGCATGAGGTCGAAGAAGCGCTGGCGCTCGATGCCGAACTGCTCGGGCGTGGGCACCTGCAGCTCTTCATTGAGGGCCGTTAGCTCGTCGAGCAGCTTTTGGTTGGCTGCGTCGTCGCTGTCCTGTTCGCTGGCCACGCCGATGGCGCGGGCGCAGTCGGCGTAGCGTTCGGCGGCGGCGGGTATCGAAAAGGCGGTCACGCTGGGCAGCAGCATGGCGTTGGAAAGCCCGTGGGGCACATGGAAGTGGGCGCCGATGGGGCGGCTCATGCCGTGCACCAGCGCCACCGAAGCGTTGGAGAATGCCACGCCGGCCAGGGTGGAGCCGAGCATCATCGCCTCCCGGGCCTCCAGGTCGGCGCCCTGATGATAGGCGCGGCGCAGGTGCGGGCCGATCAGCCGCATCGCCGAGAGCGCCTGGCTGTCGCTGTAGGGGTTACGCTTCTTGCTGACGTAGGCCTCGATGGCGTGGGTCAGGGCGTCAATGCCGGTATCGGCGGTGGTGCGCGGCGGTACGCTCAGGGTCAGGCGGTAGTCGATTAGCGCGGCCACCGGCATGAAGCCGATGCCGACGCACAGCATCTTCTCGTCGCTGGTCTCGTCGGTGATGATGGTGAAGCGCGTGACTTCGGAGCCGGTGCCCGCGGTGGTGGGCACCGCGATGATCGGCAGGCCCGGCTCGCTGACCTGGCGGGGAAACTTGTAGTCGCGCATCTCGCCGCCGTGTTTGGCGAGTATCGCAATCGCCTTGGCGCTGTCGATGGGACTGCCGCCGCCCAGGGCGATCAGGCTGTCGTAGTTGCCGTTGCGCGCCATCTCCACGCCGGCCTGAATGGAGGCGACGGTAGGCTCCGGCACGGTGTCGTCGAAGACATCCGCCGCGATCCTGTGACCGGCAAGCATGTCCTGAAGTCGGCCGACGTAGCCCAGTTCCACCATCATCTGGTCGGTGACGATAAGCGGGCGCTGGCAATCCAGGCTTTCCAGCACGGCGGGCAGCTCATGGCTGGCGTTGTCGCCAACTTGCATGAGGCGAGGCAGGATGATCTGTGTAGACATGACGACCCTCACATTATTAGCGATCAAGCAGCGAGTGTGGCACCTTTATACCTTCGTACCACGCCAGCATAATAGAAGTCACATTTTCTTCGGAAGCCTCCGCCATGTCTGACACCCGTGATCGCCGTCCCGCCCGTGCTGGCACTCCCCGCCGGGAGCCCATGCGCCGTGCGCGAGAGCCCAGGGCCAGCGTGGGCGATGTGGCTTATCTGCCGGTGGTGACGGTCAACGATACCGGCGCCTTTCTCGACTGGGGCCATGCCAGTGATGTGCTGCTGCCCTATGGTGAGCAGCTGTTTCGGCCGAGCGTCGGCCGGCGCGTGCTGGTGATGATTCGTGAGGACGATCAGGGCCGTCCAGTGGCGACCCAGCGGCTGGATCGTCACCTGGCTGACGAATCCGAGGGGCTTGCCGCGGGCGATGAAGTGGCGCTGGTGATCACCGAGCAGACCGATCTTGGCTACAAGGCGGCGGTGAATGGCCGCTTCTGGGGCCTGCTCTTCCGCGATGACGTTTCAAGGCCGCTGCGCCGTGGCCAGCGCATTCAGGGCTACATCAAGCGCGTGCGCGAGGAGGATGGCCGGCTGGATCTTGCGCTGCTGCCACCCGGGCCGGCGCGTCTCGATATGGTGGGCGAGCAGGTGCTCAAGGCGCTGCGCGAGAGCGGCGGTTATCTGCCGCTCAGCGATGCCACGCCCGCCGCCGAGATCAAGGTGCGTCTGGGGGTCAGCAAGAGCGCTTTCAAGCAGGCCATCGGGCGGCTCTACAAGCAGCAGCGCATCGTTATCGAAGACGGCGGCATCCGGCTGGTGGTTGAAGGCTCGTCCCGCACGAAATGACTCCACTGGAGTCATACTTTTACCTGCTGCATACTGCCGAGCAGTTCACTGACCGCGCCCAGGCGCGGCCTTATCGAGAGGTACCATGAGCGAGCGCACCCTACGGATTGGTGTGGTGATGGACCCCATCGCCGACATTACCTACAAGAAGGACACTAGCCTGGCCATGCTGTGGGCCGCCAGCGATCGCGGCTGGTCGCTGCATTACATGGAGCAAAAGGATTTGTTCCTGCGCGACGGTCACGCCCATGCCCGGATGCGAGACCTCGAGGTTTTCCGCGATCCCCAGCGCTGGTATACGCTTGGCGAGGCGGCTTCCCGGCCGCTGGCCGAGCTGGATGTGATCCTGATGCGCAAGGATCCGCCGGTCGACGAGCATTTCCTCAATGCAGTTCACCTGCTCGGCTTTGCCGAGCGTGAAGGCGTGCTGGTGGTCAACCCGACCCGCGCTCTACTGGAGTGCAACGAGAAGCTGTTTGCTCAGCAGTTCCCGCAGTGCTGTGCCCCGACCCTGGTGTCCAGCCGCGAAAGCGAGCTGCGCGCCTTTCACGCCGAGCACGGCGATGTGATCTACAAGCCGCTGGACGGCATGGGCGGCAGCGGCATCTTTCATGTGGGCCCCGATGGCCGCAACCTTGGCGCGGTGCTGGAAATGCTCACCGAGCTCGGCAGCCGCAAGATCATGGCCCAGCGCTACCTGCCCGAGATCAAGGATGGCGATACCCGCATCCTGATGGTGGACGGCGAGCCGGTGCCCTATGGCCTGGCCCGGGTGCCCATGGCCGGCGAAACCCGGGGCAACCTGGCCGCCGGCGCCACGGGCGTCACCCGCGAGCTGACCGACCGCGACCTGTGGCTGGTCGAGCAAATCAAGCCGATGGTTATCGAGAAGGGCCTGATGTTCGTCGGTCTGGACGTCATCGGCGACTACATCACCGAGATCAACGTCACCAGCCCGACCTGCGTGCGCGAGATTGACGATCAGCGTGGCACTGATATTGCCAGCGATCTGATGGACGTCATTCGCCGCCGCTGCGATGGCTGATCAGGAGAGTCCGCTAGCATGGCTGCTACGAAGCCCAGGTGATCAGCCTGATCGAGGCCGTCGGCAGCTTCCGCGGCCAGTCGGAAGGGCGCGTCAAGGTGCTGGTAGAGATCGGCAGCGACGGCCAGCTGTTGCGAGCAGAAGTGTTACAATCCTCCGGTAAGCCCGAACTCGACAAGCTGTCGATGGAAGCCGTGCACGACGCGGCGCCTTATCCGGCGTTTGATCAGAGCATGTCGGACATGAGCAGCTACACCATCCAGCGCATCTTCGATTTCGGCAAGACATGAATCGGCAAGAAATAATTCACGGCGAGCAGTAGTCCTGCCGGAGAGGCTCATGCAAAGTTTGAAAAACCACTTTCTGATGGCGATGCCGCACCTGGAAGATTCCCATTTCGGCGGGTCGCTTTGTTATCTTTGCGACCATGACGACAACGGCACCATGGGGGTGATGGTCAACCGCCCCCTGGAGCTGACCCTCGAGTCGCTCTTCGAACAGCTTGAGCTGGAAATCGTTGACCCATCGCGGCTCAGCGATCCGGTCTATTATGGCGGCCCCGTGCACAAGGACCGGGGGTTCATTCTGCACCGTGGTCAAAGCAGCGAATGGGATTCCAGCCTGCAGGTCAGTGAAGAGATCGCCCTGACGACCTCCATGGATATCCTACAGGCCATCGCCAACGGCGAAGGGCCGGAGCATTTTCTGGTGTGTCTGGGCTGCGCCGGCTGGGAGCCGGGCCAGCTCGAAAGCGAGCTGAAGGACAATGCCTGGCTGACCGTGGAAGGCCGTGCCGACATTCTGTTCGAGCTGCCTCCTGAGCAGCGTTTGCACGCCAGCGCCGGTATTTTGGGCGTCGATTTGAATCTGATGACCCGTGAGGCCGGGCACAGTTAGGAAACGACCCATGACCCGCACCGGCCAGCGTCTGATCCTCGGCTTCGACTTCGGCACCCGGCGTATCGGCGTGGCGGTGGTCAATGAGCTGATCGGCAATGCCCGTGAGCTGCCGGCGCTGCCCGCGCGCGACGGCATCCCCGACTGGCAGCAGGTGGCCGCGCTGGTCAAGGAATGGCAGCCTGACCTGTTTGTGGTGGGTCTGCCGCTCAACATGGACGGTAGCGAGAGCGTGATGAGCACCCGTGCCCGCAAGTTCGGCAATCGTCTGTACGGACGCTTCGGCGTTCTCTGCGAGATGGCCGACGAGCGCGGCTCGACCCGCGAGGCCAAGGCCATCGCCAAAGAGGCTGGGCATCGCGGCAACTATCGCGCCGAAAGCGTCGACGGCATCGCCGCGGTATTGATCCTCGAGTCCTGGCTGGCGCGTCAGGAAGGCCTGCCGGGCGCCTGAGTGCCCGCGAGACTAGTCCTTCCCATCCCTTATCTGGTATCTAGGCCGTCCTGGAGCGCCGTGTCGTCCACGCCGATGCGCTTCGGCACAAACCAGCGCACATCGCGCATGTCCTTTTCGATTTGATCTTCAACCTGCAGCAGGTTGGCAAAGATCGCCATGCGCATGGGAATGCCGTTGTCGGTCTGGCGGAAAATCGCCAGGCGCGGGTCGCCGTTGAGGTCCACATCCAGATCGTTGGCCTCGGGGCGGCTGTCTCTTGGCAGCGGGTGCATGACGATGGTGCTGTCATTGCAGCGCTGATCGAGGAAGGCCAGATCGACGGTGTAATCCCGCGACAGCACGCCGAAGCCTTCGCTCATCTCCTGGGTGAAGCGCTCCTTCTGGATACGGGTGGTGTAGACCACGTCCACGTCGGAGAAGTCGCCGCTCAGGCTGTCACGTTCTTCTATCTGCAGGCCGCGGGCGCTGACCGCCTCGATCAGCGGCGCGGGCATTTCGAGCTCCGGCGGCGACACCAGGGTGACACGCATCGGCCCGTAGAGCGACAGCAGCCGGATCAGCGAGTGCACGGTGCGGCCGTATTTCAGGTCGCCGGTCAGCAGCACGTGGGCGCCGGCCAGTGTCTTGCCAAGCCGAGTGAACTCCTTGTCGATGGTGTAAAGATCCAGCAGCGCCTGGCTTGGGTGCTCGCCGGGGCCGTCACCGCCGTTGATCACCGGCACGTTGGTGGCGCGGGCGAACTCGGCCACCGAACCCTGATCGGGGTGGCGCATCACGATGGCGTCGCAGTAGCCGCTCATGACCCGGCTGGTGTCGTACAGCGACTCGCCCTTGGCCATGGACGAAAAGGTGAAGCCGGTGGTGTCGCAGACGGTGCCGCCCAGGCGGCAGAAGGCGGCGTTGAAGCTGACCCGGGTACGGGTACTGGCCTCGAAGAACAGGTTGCCGAGCACCGCGCCCTCCAGCACCCGAGTGACCTTGCGGCGCTGGGCAATGGGCTCCATGCGTTCGGCGACGCGGATCAGGTGGTCGACATCATCGCGGGACAGGGAATCGATGGAGAGCAGGTGGGAGCTCATCGCAGGCCTCGGCTGGCGGTGGATAACGCGCATCAGTGTACTCCGCGAGCGCCTTGGCTTCACGGTGGATTTATCGCTGTGGAGCCACAGCGCTGGCAATGAAGGGCAAACGCCAATCGTGGAACAATTCGGCAAACATGCGGGAAATATAATGCTTGGCTAGAGAGTCGGCCGGCAGGATGCTATTGTAAGTCGTCGCGAACACTGTTCGATAATTCGGAGGTGTAATGTGTCACATCACGGCGAATTAGAAAATATCGAATTAAAAGATAGTGGGTTAGACGTTGCCGATGCCCATCGGCAACGCCGCCGCCGGCTGCTGGCCACTTTGGGCATGAGCATTGCCGGTGCCTACGTAGCACCCGCGCTGTTCAGCGTTGGCCAGGCCCAGGCCTGGGACAGGCGCCATGACTCTTCCAGGCATGGTTCTTCCAAGCATGGTTCTTACAGGCATAGCTACTCGAGACATAGCTATTCACGGCCCAGCGGCTATGAGTATCGCCGTCGCGAGCGCAGTCGAATACGCGAATACACAGACGATCCTATCCTGATTCTGGAGGATGTGATCCTCGGTCCGCCGAGGCGCTAGTGGCAAGTTCAACAGTGGACGTTGCGCTGCCAGGAATAGGGCGCTGCCTGCGGGTGGAAAATGCCCCTGACGTACTGGATGCGCTCGCCCGGGCGATGCCCGGCTGGCCGATGACGGTGAGCCCGGCGGCCGGGCAAATGCCAGATATGTATGTGTATCGCGATGCCGAGGGCCTGTGGCAGGGCTCGCCGGATGAATCCAGCGAGTTTGATCTGCCGTCGCCAGCATCGGCGGCGTGCAGCCTCGTCGGGGAGTTTATCAGTCAGCGGCTGACGAACGAGCCAGCGCTGCTGGGACTGCACTGCGGCAGCGTCGAAATCAATGGCCGGCTGGTGCTGTTTCCCGAGAGCAGCAGGGCGGGCAAGAGTACGCTGTCTGTGGCCTTTGCCGCGGCGGGCTATCGGGTGTTTGGCGACGACGTGCTGGGTCTGACCCCCCAAGGGGAGGGCGTGGCAATGGGGGTTGCCCCGCGGCTGCGCCTGCCGCTGCCCGATAGCTTCTCGGCAGAGTTTGTCGAGTACGCCGAGCGCCACGCCGGCCCCGAGGACGACCGCTACCGCTTTGTGATTCCCGCGGCTGATCGCCTTGCCCATTTTGATGAATCGAGCCCCGTCGGAGCTATCGTGCTGCTTGAGCGCGACCCGTGTGTCAGTGAGCCCGAGGTGGTCAGGCTGTCGCCGGGTGAGGGACTGCTGCAGCTGCTGTGCCAGAACTTCGCCCGCAACACGACGGAGGAGGCGCTGCTTGAACGCCTGCTGCCGCTGATGCAGCGAGTGCCGTGCCTGCTGCTGCGCTATTCAGAACCGCTTGCCGGTGCGCGCCATCTGGCTCAGGTGGTGGAAAGCGCGCCGCTGCAACAGGGCAGCGGTGCCAGCCTGCTGAGCTATCCGCCGGCCAGCGTGGACGGCGCCTCGCCGCGCGATCTTGAAAGCGTCTGGGTGCCGGCAGGCAGCGTAAGCACTTATCCGCTTGGCGATGAGCTGTTTTTGATCCACACCCCGAGCGGCGATATTCACCGGCTCAATGCCAGCGGCAGAGTCGTCTGGCAGCTGCTGCAACAAGAGCCGCTATCGGGCCATGCGTTAAGCGACCTGCTGGCCGCCTACTTCAGCGCCCCGCTTGAGGCGGTAACGGCCGATGTTGGAGCGTTGATGGCAGCAATGGCTCAGGCCGGGCTCGTTGCTGAACAACAGTAGGTGTCCCCGGGTAGCGCCTGAGTGAACTCCCCGGGTTATCCGGTTAAAGGATGGCTTCGAACGACTCCGGCAGGATCTGCCCGCCGTCGACGATCAGCGTCTGGCCGGTGATGAAGCGCGACTCTGGCGAAGCCAGGAAGCAGGCGGCGTGACCGATGTCCTCTGGTTCGCCCAGGGACTTGGTGGGCACCGACTCGGCCATCTCGCGCAGGTAGTCCTCGCCCTGAGCCTTGAGCCCTTCGGTGATGATGTTGCCGGGCATCACGGCGTTGATGGTGATGCCATCCTTGGCGAACTCGAGGGCAGCGGAGCGCATGAAGCCAAGCTGGCCGGCCTTGCTGGCGCCGTAGTGGGCCCAGCCCGGATAGCCGGTGATGGCGCCGGTGATCGAGGAGGTCAGCACGATGCGGCCATAGCCACGCTCGCGCATGGCTGGCAGCACCGCCTGCACCATGTGGAAGGTGCCTTTCAGGTTGACCGACAGCATCTGATCCCAGTTCTCGTCGGTCATGGTGTCGATATTGGCCTGGGGAAAGATACCGGTGTTGGAACACAGGATGTCCAGCCGGCCGTGACGCGCGACGACGCCTTCCACCAGGCGGTGGCAGGCCTCGCGGTCGGTCACATCCAGAGGCTCGAATTCGGCCCCCAGGGCTTCGGCCGTCTTGGGTCCGCCGACGGTATCGATATCGGCGATCACGACCTTGGCGCCGGCATTGCGCAGCACGCTGACAATGCCTCGACCGATGCCGTTGGCACCGCCGGTGACGATCGCAACCTGCTCTTCAAGTGTGAACATTGCAGACTCCATGATTGACTGTATGAGTGGTGGCATGTGATTGCCCTCCAAGGGTGTCCATCAGTCTACCTGTGATGGGAGGGTGGGAGGTGATCCAGCTCAGCTCGTCGATAGATTAGGCTGTCAAGCGACGGTGCATTTGGGGCGACGTGCGAAAATCGTTTAAAAACACTGTTCACAAAGCGTGGGAACTGGTCTTTAATGAGACCTGTTGGCACGAGATGTTCGCAACGCTTGAGATGCTAGCCGTGTGCCTTGATATCGTGAGGTCTGGAAATGGTCCGCCCGCTCTGCCTGCTGTTTGATTGTGACGGCACCCTGGTCGACAGTGAGCCGCTGTTGGCCGAAGAAATGGAACACAGCCTCACCGAGGCGGGTTTGCCATTCCGGGCCAGCAACTACACCGGCGAGTTTCGCGGCGCGCGTTTTCGTCACATCGTGGCGACGCTGGAAGCGCGTTACGGCAGCGTGGATGCCGAACGCCTCAAGATGCTCGAGCAGCGGATGCGCGCCAACCTCGACCGCCGCCTGGCCAGCGATCTGGAAACCATCGAAGGCGCCGCTGAGGCGCTGGCGGCGCTTGCCGGTCATCCCATGGGCGTGGTGTCCAACGGTCCGCTCAGGAAGGTGCGCACCTCGCTTACGGCCACCGCGCTGGGAAGCGCTTTCGGTAACAATCTGTTCAGCGCCTACGAGATCGGGTGCTGGAAGCCGGACCCCGGCCTGTACCAGCATGCTGCTCGCATGATGGGCTATCATCCGCAAGACTGCGTGGCCGTCGATGATGCGCTGGTCGGGGTGCAGGCAGCGCTTGATGCCGGCAGCACCGTAGTGCACCTCAACCGCTTTCCCGATGCTGAGCAGACGCCGGACGGTGCCATCATGATCACCAGCATGTTTCAGCTGCCCACGGTGATCGCGCGGCTGACCAATACACGCCAGGCCAATACGCAGCAGATCAAGTCCTGGGGATAGGCGCCCTGGAAGTCTGTGCAGTTGCTATTATGGCCGCTATCATGCGGCCGTTATCGTTTTTATAGCCATACCCGTTTTATGGCCATACCGGTTTTGTAATCAAACCAAGGAGTCGTACATGGCATCGCTGCAGGACCAGCTACGCGGCCTGGTCTATTCCACCGAGCATGGCGATATCTGTCCCGAGTGCCGAGAGCCCATCGAGCAGTGCCGCTGCGCCGAGGCCGCTGAACAAGATCGCCTGGCGGCGATGGATGGCATCGTGCGGCTGCGTCGCGAGACCAAGGGTCGCAAGGGCAAGGGCGTGACGCTGATCGAGGGCGTGCCGCTGGCCAGTGAAGAGCTCAAGGCGCTGGCCAAGGCGCTCAAGAAGCGCTGTGGCACGGGAGGCGCGCTGAAGGACGGGGTAATCGAGATCCAGGGCGATCAGCGCGAGGTGCTCAAGGCCGAGCTCGAGCAGCGCGGCTATCGGGTGAAGCTCAGCGGCGGCTAAGGCTCTGTCCGAAAAGTGACTGCGCTTGCTCATACGGCGTTAAAAATCGGCTCAAAGTACTCATTTACTCTGCGTAAACTCCGTTTTTTCATCGCTTTTTGCCTTGTCTGACCATCGCTCGTCTACTTTTCTGATAGAGCCTGATGTTTATCCCAGCGCGTCGAGACGCTGTTCAAGAATCGTCAGCACCGACTCGGCCTGCTCGCTTACCTTGAGCCGGTAGAGGTCGTCGGCCCGGGTGCGGCCCAGGTTCAGGCAGGCCATCGGCTTGCCCTGCTTGGCGGCAGCTTTGGCGAAGCGAAAACCCGAGAACACCATCAATGACGAGCCCACCACCAACAGACCGTCGCTTTCGGCCACCAGATCCATGGCGTCGCTGACGGTATTGGCCGGCACGCTGTCACCGAAGAACACCACGTCGGGCTTCCATATTCCCGTTTGGCACTGCTGACAGGCCGGCACCTGGAAACCGCCGAAGTCGCGCTCCAGATTGGCGTCGCCGTCTGGCCGCGGCGCGGCGCTCAGCGTCAGCCAGTCGGGATTGCGGCTGGCCAGCTCATCGTGCAGCTCATGACGCAGGCGGCGGACGCCGCAGCTCATGCAGCGCACCATCTCGGCCCGCCCATGCAGATCAATCACCCGGCTTGAGCCCGCACGCTGATGCAGGCCGTCGACATTCTGAGTAATGATGCCGTTGACCAGGCCTCTGGCTTCGAGCCGGGCCAGCACCTGGTGGGCCGGGTTGGGTCTGGCCTGTTCCAGGGTGCGAAAGCCGATCAGCGCCCGGGCCCAGTAGCGCTGTCGTGCACCATGGCTACCCATGAACACCTGGTGCTCCATCGGCGGCGAGTGTTTCCAGTTGCCCTCGGCGTCACGGTAGTCAGGAATCCCGCTGGCCGTGCTGATGCCGGCGCCGGTCAACACCGCCAGGCGGCGGTGCGTGTGAACAAAGTCCACCAGCGCCTCGATGTCAGGCTGTGCTTGCGTCATGCGGCGTCGTCCTCGTTTGCTTGTCGGGTGAACCCCGGTGAGGCTGGCTTCACTTCAGCATAAGGAGTCGCTGGCGCGGCGGCTAGTGGAAGAATCGTTAGTATCGCTGGACGCCAGGCCGCAAGGCACGACCGACGCGCTTGGCTCAGTCGCGATGCTTTACGCCGGGCAGTACGCACAGCATTTCATACAGCAGAGTGGCACCCATCAGGGCAGTATTGCCGCTGGGGTCATAGGGGGGTGCAACTTCCACCAAGTCACCACCGACAACGTTCAAGCCCGCGGCACCACGTACGATTTCCAGGCCCTGCTGCGCGGTGAGCCCACCCATTTCCACCGTGCCGGTGCCCGGCGCTACCGAAGGGTCGAGACCGTCGATATCGAATGAGATGTACACCGGGGCGCTGCCCATCTGCTCGCGCACCTCTGCCATCAGCGGCGCCAGGGACTTGTACCAGCACTCTTCCGCCTGGACGACGCGGAAGCCCTGCTCGCGGCACCAGTCGAAGTCATCGGCGGCGTAGCCGGTGCCGCGCAGGCCGATCTGCACGACGCGCTTGGCATCCAGCAGGCCTTCCTCCTGGGCGCGACGGAACGGACAGCCGTGGGCGATTTCTTCGCCAAACATGTGCTCGTTGACGTCGGCATGGGCATCGATATGGATCAGGCCGACCGGGCCATGCTTCTTGGCAATGGCGCGCAGGATGGGCCAGGTCAGGGTGTGGTCTCCGCCGAGCGTCAGCGGCACGCAGTCGTGTGCCAGCACCTCGTCGTAAAAGTTGGAGATGATGTCGAGGTTTTTCGGCAGGTTGAAGGTGTTGATCGGCACATCGCCGATATCGGCCACCTGCAGGCTGTCGAAGGGTGCGGCACGGGTGGCCATGTTGTAAGGACGCAGCATGCGCGACTCATCACGGATCTGACGAGGACCGAGGCGCGTGCCAGGACGGTTGGAGGTGCCGATGTCCATGGGAATGCCGATGAAGGCGGCATCGAGACCTTGGGCGCTGTCCTGGGACGGCAGACGCATCATGGTGGCCGGGCCACCGAAGCGCGGCATGCTGTTGCCACCGAGGGGCTGGTTGAGATCGCTCATGGTGATGTCCTTGTGTGACGGGGAGTGCTTCGTTGCTTGAAAGGTAGAAAGCATTAAGCGTGCCAGTCCATGAGAAGCGTCGATCAAAGTCTAAATTTGCGGTGCAAAACAGTCTCAATCCGGCCCGCTCAACCCCATTTTTCCCGTTCGAGCCCACCCGGCCGCCGTTGCCTGCACTTGATCGGCCACAATGGCGTAAGGCCCGGGCTCGGATGATTCATTTATGTATTGGTTGACCGGACATGGTGATACAGTCATGAATCATTGATCCAGTTTTGAATCGTTCGCGTGGATATTACCCATGAGTCATGCCGATAGCCGCATTCTCGAGACCATCATCGAGACGGCCCACGATCACTTCTTTATCGTTGCGCCCGATGGCCGCATTCTGCAGGTCAGTCCCGGGGCGGCGGCTGTTTATGGCATGTCCTGCGCCGAGCTGTGCGCGACCACGGTGCAGCAGCTGGAAGCAGACGGTATTTTATATCCATCTGTCAGCCTGGAGGTGATCCGCACCGGCAAGCCGGTACAGCTGGCTCAGAGCACGAGTACGGGCAGAAGCGTTATCGCCCAGGCCCATCCGGTCTATGACGATGGCGGGCTGGTGGCGGTTGTCAGCCGCTCGATGGACCTGACCGACCTGCAGCTGCTGCAGCAGGAGTATGCGCTGCTTCAGCGTCGTTTTAGCGACCATCTGCGTCGAGATTGCGCACTTGAAGACGATGCCGATGCTTTGGAGGCGGAACTTGATGAGCTGCAGATCAAAAGCCATCTGATGCGTGAAGTGGCGCTGTTGCTCCGGCGAGTGGCGCCAACGGATGCGACGGTGTTGATGCTGGGTGAGTCCGGCGTTGGCAAGACGGTATTTGCCCGCCAGCTGCATCGCTGGAGCTCCCGCAGCGACGGCCCCTTTATTGACGTCAACTGTGCGGCGATTCCTGAAAATCTGTTTGAGTCTGAGATGTTTGGCTATCGCCAGGGGGCTTTTACCGGAGCAGCGCCGGGCGGGCGAAGCGGACTGATCGAGCAGGCGGCGGGTGGCACCTTGTTTCTCGATGAGATCGGTGAGCTGCCGCTGTCGGTGCAGACCAAGCTGCTCAAGACGATTCAGGATGGCCGCATCACGCGGCTAGGTGATACGGCGTCTCGGCGCGTTGATTTTCGTCTCGTGGTCGCCACCAACCAGGACTTGGCGCAGCGGGTCGAGCAGGGGCTGTTTCGGCTGGACCTCTATTACCGCTTGAATGTGATTCCGGTGACTCTGCCGCCGCTGAGCGAGCGCCGTGAGGACATCCCCGGGCTGGTCGAGCGTCAGCTCAAGCGGCTTAACCGGCGCTATGGCCGGGACAAGATGCTTGGCCGCGATGTGTGGCAGTCGCTGATGGGGAGGGATTGGCCGGGCAATATTCGTGAGCTGGAAAACGTCATGGAGCGTGCCTGGCTTTCCAGCGATGACGTCATTACCGAGCAGCACCTCAACCCGGCAGCCACTGTGGGAAGAATAGCGGCAAGGAATGGACCATCGTCCGCGCAAGTCTGCGGGTCACCCAGTACAGGCCCGACATTAGGCGAGCAAGAGGGGCTCAAGGGTGCGCTGGGGCGTGTCGAGCGTGATATTCTCGCTCGGTGCTGCCATGAGCTGACCTCCACCTATGCCATTGCCGAGCGCCTCGGCATCAGCCAGCCCAGCGTGGTTCGCAAGCTCAAGCAGCATGGCTTGAAGATTGCTCGACGCGATGCGCTTTGAACAGGCCCTTGAAGATGCCTCTTGGCGATATTTCTTGGGCAGGAGGCTGGCTGAAAGTGGGCCTCATGCAGGTGAAGGTAACGTTTGACACAAGGACTTCAGCAATGGTCTGGCTCGAGTATCTTCTGCCGCTGCTTTTCCTGTTTCCGCTAGCCGCTACCGGCGTGGCGGTGTTGGCGCTGCGTCATCTGATGAGCAGCCAGCCCCTTTCGCCGTTCGACGCCCACCCGCTCAAGGCATCGGGTCAGTCGCTGCGCGAGCGCCTCGATCGTGCTTTCGTCAGCCTGTTTCTCAACGGCGCCCTGGGTCCCATTCTGATCATGGCGCCGCTGGTCTATGGCATGGGTCGCATGATGTTTGCCAGCCAGCGGCTGTGGCTGGAGTGGGCGATGATCGGAGCCCTGACCAGCGTGCTGGCGCTGCTGTTTGGCCTGCGCCTGATCCGTGACTTTCAGCGCATATCGCGACTCAAGCTGGGACTGTCCTGCGAGCTTGCGGTGGGTGAAGAGCTCAAGCGGCTGATTCGGCCCGAGGCGCATCCCTATGTGGTGTTCCAGGAGCTGCCGGGCAAGCAGCGAACCCTGGGCCACGTGGTGGTCACGCCGCGCAGCGTCTTCGTTGTCGAGACTCGGGCGCGGACGCCCTGGGTCGGCCCCGATGGACAGACCCACAATGTGGTGACCGTGGAACATCGGCGGCTGCGTTTCGGCGGCTGGAGCGAGCGGCGGCCCATGCAGGAAGCCCAGCAGGCCGCGCGCTGGCTGGCGGTGTGGCTGGAGGGCGAGCTGCGCAAGGCGGTGCCGGTGCAGGGTGTTCTGGTGCTACCCGGCTGGCAGGTCGAGGGTGCTGAGCATCAAAGTGAGCCGCATGATGAGCTGCTGGTGGTCAGCGGTGAGGAGCTGGCGCGCCAGCTTGATAGCTGGGAAGGCCCGGCGATGGACCCGGCAACCCACGAGGCGGTGATCGCCGCCCTGCAGCGGCGTGCGCTTAGCGTAAGTCAAACTTAGTCGAAGCCGGGCAGGCTGATGACGTCAGCACAGCGCCCGCGCCCCTGGCGCGACAGGCTGTCCCGCGCCGGGAAGCGGGTGAGCTGTTCGGCGCGAATGCCGATGCGTACTTCGGTCAGCACGCGATTGCCCCGCCCCCCGCATTTCAGGTAAAGCGCACGCCCGGTGCCTCGGCCAAACGCCTTCTCGAAGGCGTTGATCAGCGCGTTACGTTCAACCCGTGTGCCGCGATGCTCACGCATGTAGGCGCCGAAATCGCTGTCGTTGACGGCTTCCACCAGTGCCACCGAGGTGTCGAACAGGTCTTCCGCCGTCACTCCGACGCAGGCGGCGTGCTTGGCATACTGATAGCGATCAAGGCAGCCGGCGCGGCCGGGCATGGTGCGGTCGAGGTCTTCGCCGAGTGCCTCGGGCAGCGCCAGTGGCGGATGGCGACAGAAGCTGCCGCTGGGGCGCGGTGTTTCAAGAAAGCAGCCGTGCTTGCGCCACTGCCCGCTGGTAACGCCGCGTTCGCGCAGCCGCTGCGGCAGCGAAGGCCACAGCCCGTGCAGCACAAAGCCGTCGCGGGCGCCCTGGCGCAGCGAGGGTACTCGACACTCCCGGGGTGGACGCGCCCGGCTCTCGCAGAAGCCGGCGTGCCAGGTCAGGGCCAGGGTGTAGCTGTTGAACGCCTCGGCCTGGATGGCGGGAATCTCTGCCATGGCCGGGGCGCCGAGCCACAGCGCCACCAGCAGCATGGCCAGACGCCGTGTCCAGCGGGCTGGCCTTGTCGTCTGGATTGCATTGCGCTGTGGCACGTCAGTCACCGCGAAGTCGTCCGCCCATCTCCTGAGCCAGGTCGACGGCGAAATGGTCGGTCATGCCGCCGATGAAGTCGAGCATGCGTCGGTAGCTGTCGTAGAGCGGCCAGGACGGCAGCGGCGTGTTTTCGCCGATCAACGCCAGCACGCGCTCGTGCTTGAAGGACGATTCGCCGGTGTGGTGCAGCTCGTGGGCGGCGCCGATAAAGGCCTCCAGCAGAATGCCCAGGGTGGTGTAGGCGCCGATTTCCAGCTTGGCCTTGCGCTCGTTGCGGAAGATACGCTCCCGCGCCAGCTGTTTGGCGGCCTTGACGCCCCAATCCAGGTCCGGATGGCACAGCTCCAGCAGGTCCTGGCGCAGGCTGCCGGCCAGCAGCTCGTGCTCATGCTGGACGAAGACGTCGCTGACGTCGCTGACGGCGCGCTCCATGGCGGCCCCGCGCAGCGCGGCGATGAGGCGGCGTCGGGAGGCGCGCTGCTCCTGCATGGTGGTGTATTCCGGCGGTACGCCACCGGCAATCTGGATCAGCACCTCGGCGACTTCGTCGTAGCCGAGAATGCCCATCTCCAGGCCGTCCTCGAGGTCGAGCAGCGCGTAGCAGATGTCATCGGCGGCTTCGACCAGCCAGGCCAGCGGGTGGCGCGACCAGCGCTGCGGACCCTGGGGGATCAGCCCCAGCCGGTCGGCCAGCTCGGCCAGCAGCGGCGCCTCGCTTTGATAGGCGCCGAACTTGCCTGCCTTGCCGCCGTGGTTCACCGTCCAAGGGTACTTGAGCAGGGTGCCGAGGGTGGCCGTGGTCAGGCGCATGCCGCCGCGGAACTGGTTGTATTCGATCTGGGTGACGATGCGAAAGCCCTGGGCGTTGCCTTCGTAGGTCAGCAGGTCCTGGCGCTCATGCTCGGAGAGGCCGTCAAGCAGGCCGCTGTCGTCCGTCTTCGCGCGCTTGAACCAGTCGCGAATCGCGTACTCGCCGGCGTGGCCGAAGGGCGGGTTGCCAATGTCGTGGGCCAGACAGGCGGCCTGGACGATAACGCCAAGATCGGACGGGCTGATGGTTTCCGGCAGGCGATCGCGCAGCGCTTCACCCACGCTCATGCCCAGCGAGCGCCCTACGCAGCCGACTTCCAGCGAGTGGGTCAGCCGCGTATGGATGTGGTCGTTTTCGGTCAGCGGATGGACCTGGGTCTTGCGCCCCAGGCGGCGGAAGGACCCTGAAAACACGATGCGATCATGATCCTTGTGGAAGGGACTGCGGCCCGGCTCCTCAGGAAGTGCTCCTCGGGTATCATGCAGCCGCGTCGGGTCGAGCAGCCGCTGCCAGCTCATTTGCGTCATGGGCAATCTCTCCTTGAGGCTTGTATTCTCGCAGCTACGGCGCTGCTAGCCTAGCCGGGTGCGTACAGAGCGCTGGCGACGCTGCCGAGTGCCACGATCACAGGTATGCTCAGCACATGCTGCACGCCCCCTGGCGGTGAAGATTGCTGGTGCGCAAGAACCTTTATGGGGATTGTGATGGGAACTGTGCGGCCCCTTCTCAGACCCCCGATGCGGGCAACGACTGGAGTTCGATTGATGATCAGCGACGCGACTTCCCCGGCGGCCGGGCGGCTGGCCAAACTGCGCAAGGCCATGCAGAAAAACGGCATCGATGCCTGGTGGCTACCGTCTTCCGATCCGCATAATTCCGAATACCTGCCGGATCACTGGGCCGGGCGCGCCTGGCTGTCCGGCTTCGATGGTTCGGTAGGCACCCTAGTGGTGACCCAGCAAGAGGCGGGGCTGTGGGTCGACAGTCGCTACTGGGTGCAGGCCGAGGCTCAGCTGGAGGGCAGCGGCATTGCGCTGATGAAGCTGCTGCCCGGCCAACCCGATGCACCCATGCGCTGGCTGGCCGAGCAGCTGGAAGAAGGACAGTGCGTCGGCTTCGACCCGGCGGTGGTGTCGCTCGCCAATGCGCGCAAGCTGGCCGACCATCTGGTGCCGGCGGGGATCCGCCGGCGCCATGGCCCCGACCTGCTTGACGACATCTGGCCGCAGCGCCCGGCGCTGCCCCAGGCGCCGATCTACGCCCACGCGCAGGAATGGCTGGATGAGAGCCGTGGCACGCGTCTGGCCCGGCTGCGCGAGGCCATGGCCGCCCAGAGTGCAGACTGGCACCTGATCTCGACCCTGGACGATATCGCCTGGCTTACGCAGCTGCGCGGCAGCGATGTGGAGTTCAATCCGGTGTTTCTGGCCCACCTGCTGATTGGCTGGCGTGAAGCCACGCTGTTTGTGATGCCCGGCAAGCTGGACGAGACCCTGACGGCGGCGTTGGCCGACGACGGCATTCAGGTGGCCGATTACGGCGACTGGTCGGCCCGGCTCGGCGAACTTTCCTCGACTTCGCGGATACTGCTCGACCCGGCGCGTATCTCTCTGGCGACGCGCAAGGCGCTGCCCGAGGGGGCGGCCCTGTCCGAGGTCTTCCAGCCCAGCACTCTGGCCAAAGGCTGCAAGAGCGACGGCGAACTTGCCCATGTGCGTCGCACCATGGAAGAAGACGGCGCGGCGCTGTGCGAGTTCTTCGCCTGGCTCGAGGGCGCGCTTGCGCGTGGCGATACGCTGACCGAGCTTGACGTGGATGAACAGCTGACCGCCGCGCGGGCCCAGCGGCCGCACTTCGTCAGCCGCAGCTTCGCGACCATCGCCGGCTTCAATGCCAACGGGGCGCTGCCGCACTACCGTGCCACAGAGGAAGCGCACTCGGAGATTGCCGGCAACGGCCTGCTGCTGATCGACTCCGGCGGCCAGTACCTGGGCGGCACCACCGATATCACTCGTGTGGTGCCGGTGGGTGAAACCAGCGACCTTCAGCGCGAGGACTACACCCTGGTGCTCAAGGGCACCATTGCGCTGTCGCGGGCCCATTTTCCCCGCGACATTCCCGGCCCGCAGCTGGACGCCATCGCCCGGGCGCCGCTGTGGGCCACGGGGCGCGATTACGGCCACGGCACCGGCCATGGGGTGGGCTACTTTCTGAACGTGCACGAGGGGCCCCAGGTGATTTCCTGGTACGCGCCGGTGACCCCGCACAGCGCCATGCTGCCGGGCATGATCACCTCCATCGAGCCGGGCCTCTATCGCCCCGGTGAGTGGGGCATCCGCATCGAGAACCTGGTGGCCAACCGCCCGGCTGAGGACAGCCAGTTCGGCGATTTCCTGCGCTTCGAGACGCTGACGCTGTGCCCGATCGATACGCGCCCCATCGAGCCGGCGCTGCTCGACGCCGCCGAGATCGCCTGGCTCGACGCCTACCATGCCGAGGTGCGGGAGCGGCTGGCACCCAAGCTCGAGGGCGACGCCCTGGCCTGGCTCGAGGCCCGCACCCAGCCGCTGGGCGGCTAGGGAGCGAGTTCGGTTCGGACAAGGGCTAATCCTCGGACAGCTCCGGCAGCAGCGCCTTGAGCTTGCGGCTCAGGGTATTGCGCCCCCAGCCGAGCCGTTCGGCGGCTTCGGCCCGGCGCCCGCCGGTGTGCTTGAGCGCGGTGCGGATAAGAAGGCGTTCGACCTCCGCTATCGCTTGTTGCAGCAACGGATCATTGCCCTCGGCCAGTGTCCGCTCGGCCCAGTCAACGAACGCCTGCTGCCAGTCGTCAGGCGTGGCTGGCGCGGCGGCCATGGTGGGCGCTGGCTGGCTGCTGCCCAGCAGCTCCGGTGGTAAATCCTCGACCAGAATCTCGCGGCCTGCGGCCATCACGGTGAGCCAGCGGCAGGTGTTTTCCAGCTGGCGCACGTTGCCGGGCCAGGGCATGTGGATGAGGCGGTGCTCGGCGGCCTCGGTGAGCACCTTGGTTTCGGTGGCAAGCTCCCGGGCGGCCTCGCTCAGGAAGTGGCGGGCGAGCAGCGGGATATCTTCACGGCGCTCGGCCAGCGTCGGCAGGCGCAGGCGGATGACATTGAGACGGTGGAACAGGTCCTCTCGGAAACTTCCTTCATCCACCTGCGTTTCCAGGTTCCGATGCGTGGCGGCGATGATGCGCACGTCGACCCGAACCGGCGTATGGCCGCCGACCCGATAGAACTCGCCGTCGGCCAGTACCCGAAGCAGGCGTGTCTGTGTCTCGGCGGGCATGTCGCCGATCTCGTCGAGAAACAGGCTGCCGCCGTTGGCCTGCTCGAAGCGCCCCTGACGTCGCGCGGTGGCGCCGGTGAAGGCGCCTTTCTCGTGGCCGAACAGCTCCGATTCGATCAGGTCGCGGGGAATGGCGGCCATGTTCAGTGCGATGAACGGCTGTGCTGCGCGGGGGCTGTGCTGATGCAGCGCCTTGGCGACGCGTTCCTTGCCGGTGCCCGATTCGCCGTTGATCAGCACCGTGATATGCGACTGAGAGAGGCGGCCGATGGCGCGAAACACCGCCTGCATGGCCGGAGCCTCGCCGATGATCTCGGTGTCCCGGCCTTCGGGGGCAACCCGTGGCTGCTTGCGCTCCCGGGCATGAGCCACGGCGCGGCGCACCAGCGCCAGAGCGTCGTCCACGTCGAAGGGCTTGGGCAGGTACTCGAAGGCGCCACTCTGGTAGGAGGCCACCGCGCTGTCGAGGTCGGAGTGGGCCGTCATCACGATGACCGGCAGCTCGGGCTGGGCCTCGCGCACCCGGGCCAGCAGCTCGAGGCCGTTGATGCCGGGCATGCGGATGTCGGTAAGCAGCACGTCCGGCGGGTCGGTCAGCAGCCTGCCCAGCACGGGCTCGGCGCGATCCACGCACTCCACCTTCAGGTCCGGCCTGTCCAGCGCGCGCTCCAGCACCCAGCGGATGGCGCGGTCGTCATCGACAACCAGTACGCGGGCGGCATCAGTCATGGGGTGTCTCCAGGGGAATCAGCAGGCGAAACTCGGTGTGGCCGGGACGGGATTCGTACTCGATCAGGCCCTGATGCCGATGAAGAATCGTCTGGGCGATGGATAGCCCCAGGCCGCTGCCCTCGGCACGACCCGACACCATCGGGTAGAACAGGGTTTCCTGAAAGTCGCCGGCGATGCCCGGGCCGTTGTCGATGATCGCCACCTTGCAGACCAGCCGGTGGCGTTTGGCGCCCAGCGTGAACTGTCGCTGCGCCCGGGTGCGCAGCAGCAGGCGGGGCTGCTCGGTCGCGCCTTCCTGCATGGCCTGGGCGGCGTTGCGCATCACATTGATCACGGCCTGGGTCAGCTGAGTTTCATCGCCGTGAAGGTCCGGCAGGCTGGGGTCGTAGTCGCGTTCGATGCCCATGCCGGGATATTCGGCGCCAAGCAGGGCCGCGACGTGTTCCAGCACGCGATGAATGCTCACCGAACCTGAGCGCGAAGGGCGGTGAGGGCCAAGCATCGTATCCACCAGATCGTTCAGCCGGTCCACTTCCTCGATGATGATGCGCGTGAATTCGGTCTGGGATGGAACTTCGAGATCGCGTTCCAGCAGCTGGGCAGCGCCGCGGATGCCGCCCAGCGGGTTCCTGACCTCGTGGGCCAGGCCGCGGGTCAGTACCTTGATGGTTTCCTGACGCGCCTGCAGGGCTTCTTCCCGGGAAATCCGCAGCAGGCGATCCCGAGGCTGCATCTCCAGCAGCAGCTCATGGTCGGAAATCGGTGACGCCGTGTAGTCCACCGTCAGGCTGTCGCCGGTGGCCAGCCTCAGCCGGGCCTCACGCTGGGTAAAGGGGTGAGATTCCCGCAGCGCCCGGGTCAGGCGCTCGGCGATATCATCGTCGGCATCGAACAGCTCGGGCAGGGGCTGGCCGCCGACCCGGGCGAGGCTGAGCGCCAGCAGCGCTTCGGCGGCCGGGTTCATCCAGCGCAGCCGCAGCTGGTCGTCGAGCAGCAGGACGGCGGTGGTCATGTGCTCCATCAGGCGCTGGTGCATGCGAGGGCTCCTGGTCGCCGCGGCGAGCGGGTGGATCAGCGGGCTGGCTGCACCATTATGGTGCATTGATGCGCTGCCTGTATCGTCAATCCTGTCGACCTTGCTGTTCGTGCCGATGCCGGCGGTGGGGAGGCTGCCGTGGGGGAGCCTGGGTGTCGCCCTGGCGCAGGCTTGAGCCCGCCTCGTAGTTCATTGGGCCGCCGCGCTTGATGCGCTCGCTGTGACTGAAGGCATCGGAGCTCCTGGCGCCGGGTCGCACCGGCGGTCGCGAACAGGGCGGAGGTCGCCCATCAGCGCAGTGCGGGCGATGGTGTGGATGATGATGCGGGCGATCATAGGGACGATATGGCGGTATCGGCCACCAGCGGGTCGAGGTCCAGCGGCCGTTCAGCTAATGATTCGGATTGTTGGGGTTGAGCGGCATGTTGATACCGGCTCGCTGGACATGAACCATCTGCGCTGGCGTGCGATGGCGCACCGTGCCGGAGGCATCGAGCAGCTCGGCCTGGAGCTGATGCGAGCCGCGGTCGAGATTCGACAGCATGAAGGTCGTGGTGTGCATGGCCGTCTGGCTGATCTGGCCGTCCAGCAGCAGGCGCACCCGATGATCCTCGCGCAGCCCCGGCTGGATATTCAGTCGAACCTGAACATTGCCGGCTTCGCCCACGGGGATAGCATGGTCGTTTGCCGGAGCGCTGATGGCGAAGGTGTCGTAGGGCATGAACGGTTGCCCTGGCCGAGCGCGCGGTGGGCTTGACCGTGGTGCGCTCTGCAATGATGACGTGGAAGGCGCTGTCTGCTGAGGCGCCTTGGCTGGCACCACGGTCAGCGGCGAGAGACGAACCTCTTCGCCCCCACGCTGCGGGTCATCGGTGAAAATGACGTTGCCGTGCTTATCGGTGGTGCGATAGATGCTCTGGGCCTGGGCGTCATGGCCGATCGAAAAACCCAGCGAGAGACTCAGCCCCAGCGCCAGCATTGCGATTCTGCTGTTCATCCGACACTCTCCCTGGTCGTCTGCCATCGGTGGTCAGGCTCGACCGTGACGGCTTCCCTGGCCTCAGGCATGGGCAGAGCGATGATAACTTCTTCGCTGAATGGGCAAGTCATGCCGCGAGCATCCGTTCGATGATATTTCAGTAGTATATCTGCTTGGCCGCAAGGTTCGGGAGGAGAAAATATGCAAGCCTGGCAAACGGTCGTCATGCTGACGCTGATGGCCGGCATGGCCATGCCCTTGGGCGGCTGGCTGTCGAGTGTAGGGCGGCTCGGGCCAGCCTGGCTGGATAACGAGCTGCGTCACGGCATCGTCGCTTTCGGCGGCGGTGCCTTGCTGTCAGCGGTGGCGCTGGTGCTGGTGCCGGAGGGTTCGGCGGAGCTGAGTGCGGGGGTCGCCGTGGCCTGGCTGCTGGCTGGCGGTCTGGCGTTCATGGGGCTGGATGTGTGGCTTCAGCGCAGCGACACCCAGGCCAGCCAGCTGGCGGCCATGCTGGCCGACTTCGTGCCCGAGGCGCTGGCCCTGGGTGCGGCGTTTGCGCTGGGGGGCGAGGGAGGTGTGCTGCTGGCCGTGCTGATGGCGCTGCAGAATTTGCCAGAGGGTTTCAACGCCATTCAGGAACTCAAGCGGGGTACCGACTACAGCACGCGTCGGCTGCTATTGATCTTTGTGGCCATGGCCTGGCTTGGGCCTGTGGCCGGGCTGGGAGGCCTGTTCTGGCTGTCGCACTATCCCCAGGCGGTGTCAGCCATCATGCTGTTTGCCTCCGGTGGCATTCTGTATTCGGTCTTTCAGGATCTGGCGCCCCAGGCTCGGCTCGAGCAGCACTGGGCGCCGCCGCTGGGCGCCGTGCTGGGCTTCGCGCTGGGACTTGCGGGGCATCTGCTGATGCCGTGAAGGCGGTCGATCGGTAGGCAACAAGGGCGCCTGTTGGCGCCCTCTGTGTTCAGCCAGCAAGTCAGCAGCTGTAATACATGTCGAACTCGATGGGGTGAGTCGCCATGCGCAGCCGGTCGACGTCGATGCGCTTGAGTTCGATATAGGCATCGAGCATGTCGTCGGTGAACACGCTGCCCTCGGTGAGGAAGGCGCGGTCGGCGTCCAGCGCGTCCAGCGCCTGGTCCAGGCTCTCGGCCACGGTCGGGATGGCCTTGCCTTCCTCCGGCGGCAGGTCATAGAGGTTCTTGTCCATGGCATCGCCGGGGTGAATCTTGTTCTTGATGCCGTCGATGCCGGCCATCAGCAGCGCCGCAAAGCACAGGTAGGGGTTGGCGGTCGGGTCCGGGAAGCGGGTCTCGACGCGCTTGCCCTTGGGGCTGGCGGTGTAGGGAATGCGGATAGACGCCGAGCGGTTGCGCGCGCTGTAGGCCAGCATCACCGGCGCCTCGAAGCCCGGCACCAGCCGCTTGTAGGAGTTGGTGGAGGCGTTGCAGAAGGCGTTCAGCGCCCGTGCGTGCTTGATCACGCCGCCGATGTAATACAGCGCCATCTCGGACAGGCCGGCGTACTGGTCGCCCGCAAACTGGTTGACGCCATCCTTCCAGAACGACTGGTGCACGTGCATGCCGCTGCCGTTGTCGCCGACCAGCGGCTTGGGCATG
>ERZ1032675.28-NODE-28-length-24014-cov-4.937769_pt1 | contig 24014 bp, 15 predicted proteins | sample MGYA00516694_ERZ1032675 | MGnify/ENA primary metagenome ERZ1032675 (study PRJEB33719, sample SAMN04261600) | wastewater metagenome | biome: rural village; feature: latrine urine exit; material: soil | place: El Salvador | collected 2013-01-14 ...
CCTGCCCGCTTCTCAAGGACGATATCGAGGCCCCCTGCCCGCGCTGCGGTGAAACCGCGCACAAGCAATTCACACTGAGAGCATATCTCGATGCGCGCCTGCGCGCCTGGCTGCGAGGGCTGCTTTCGGATATCCACGCGTTGGCGTCGAGCTATCACTGGACGGCAGAGGATATTCTCGGCCTGCCGCGCCAAACCCGCAGCGCCCTTGTCGACACCATCCGCCTTCACGCCCAGCGTCGCCGAGCCACGGTGAGGGGGTGATGCGATGAGCGGTTATTTCGACGATATCCTGGAAAGCTATGCGCCGCCCGATCGCGCTTTCGTCATGGAGTCCCCGTGGCCGGATCCGTTCGCCGACTCCGCAGTGCCCAAGCCCGCAGTGCCCGATGCCGACCCTCCTGATGACAGCGGAGGCGAGGCCGCTCCGCGCGCCTCTGTGCAGCCGCCCCGACCCGTGAAGCTGCATGCCCCCCTGCGCGATGCCGCGCATGTGGCGGAAGGGGATGATCTCATGCCCGCACCCGACCCGGCAGAGGTCCCGGAACGGATCATCGCGCAGGAAACCCGGATCGTCGAGACACGCTCCGAGACTCCGCCTCCATCAAAAGCGGATGACGACATCCCGGTGCCGGAGCCCATTCCGGACATCCACTTGCACGAAAATGTCGACCGCTCGACAACACATTTCTACGACCATACGCGGATCGTCGAGGGCAATTCGGTCTTCGAGTCCGAGCCAGTCACACCTGAAGCTGCGCCCCTGACGGATGCCCCCCACTGGCCCTGCCCGATGGACACCGGCCCGGATCCGGCGCTCGCGGCGATCGAGGCCAGACTGGCCGGCGCGCTGACCCGTCTTCACAGCAAGGACGCTCCGCCGTCACCTTTCCTCTCGCCCGATGATTTCGAACCGGACGCGCCCGATACCCCTCTCCCGCCGGACATTGAGGCCGTGCGGGAGATCACCCGTGAGGTCGTCATGGAGACCCACCACCACCACACGATCGAGACCCGCATTGAGCCGCCCGCAGCGCCGCCGCCCCGGACCGCAGCCGAGGCCTCGCGCATCGGCCCGATCCGCTTCGTCTCAGCCTGGAAGACGGGGGGACGATAGATGGCCGTTACCCAGCTTTCCCAGGTCACCACGACGCTCGAGGCCTTGCTCGCCGCGAATATCGAGCGCCGGATGGGTGGCGCGCTGACGGTCAACACGAGCTCGGTCTCTCCGCTCGACATTTCGCCCACGACGAATCTCGTCAACATCTTTCTCTACCACCTGCACCCCGAGGGGAAACCTGACGTCACCGAGAACCCGGCGGTCACACCACCCCGCCCGGCTTTCTTCTCCAAACCGCTGTCGCTCCATTACCACCTGACCGCCTATCAATCCTCCGGAAACCTGTCCCACCTCTCCGAGCAGGACCTTTTAGGCCACGCCCTCGCGACGCTCCTGGACCATTCCGAGCTGAACGAAGACCTCTCCATCGGCCCCGTCCCGATATTCGAGGATGCCCTCGTCGGGGCAGACAACCGTTTCGAGATCGAGGTCGTGGCCAAGACCGACAGCGAGGCGCTGAACGTCTGGCCGGCCTATGATGGCGGCTCGGTGCGGCCGAGCCTCTACTTTCGGGTCAGGAATGTCCGCCTCCAGCCAGAGATGCCGCAGGGGCTTTCCGGGCCGATTCTCAGCATCGGCGACGCGACATTGCCCAATATGGGGCCGCGTCTCTATCGTATCTCCAGCACGATCACCGCTCTCCTGCCAGGTGCGGGAGGCGGCATGGCGCGCCAGTTCACCCGGACACCGGCCGAACTCTTCCTCGGAGCCGGGCCGGATGACCGGACCCTTGCTCTGCGCGGCACCTCCATCGACCGTTTCGCCAAGATCGAGATCACTCTGCCTGTCGGCGATACCACCGAGACCATCCGGGTTGATTTCGAGGCCAACGCAACGAATGGCTGGGCCATCGAGGACACGCGCAATGAAGTGCGCGTCATCGCCGGGACGACGATCAGGCGTAAGACAGGCGGCGAGATGCAGCCTCTGGCGCTTGAGCCCGGCGATGCGCAGATTCGTGTTCTGGTGCGCGAGACGATGACACAGGGTAGCGCGCCAGTGCCCTTCGATATCCCTTCGAACCGCCTGTCCTTCACCCTGAACCCGCATGTCGCGCAGGTTGCTACCGTCGCGGGCCGTCATTTCCGGCTCGACCTTGATGGCGATTTCGACCTCGAGGAGATGGCGCCGCCCGACACCCACGCTACCTTCCTTCGCCTGGCGATCGGCGGCCGGATCTACACGGTGCGCGACACACCGGCGGGGCTTGACGCCGGAGAAGCCGCTATCGCGGGACCGCGACGGATCGATTACGTTCTTTTCGATGACGCCGACGCGAATGCGCTGGCCTATGTCCAGCTCTGGATACGCAACGCAGTCAGCCAGCCATTCTGGGTGGGAGGGCCGTAGATGAGCAAATCCGCCGCCCATCATGCGCAGGAACTCGACGCCATCATCGACCTGGTCGAGACCTCCCTTGCGGAGGATCGCGACGGCGCGCGCGCCGAGGCGCTCCTTGCACGCCTGTCGGATCCCGATGCGTCGGTCTTCGCCAGGCTGTCGCGGGTACTGCGGCTCACCCGGCCCGAACGCTGCCTGCTGCTTTGTCTGATCGCCCATCACGTCCAGCCCGATCTGGAAATGGCGATCAGGGCGAAATCCCCCCTGCCCTATGTCCATGAAGCACTGATCCGAAAGCTCTTCGGGCTGGACAGGATGCCAATCTACACTTCCGACAGCGCCCTGAATCTCTGGCAACTGGTCCGCGCCCACGACATGGGTCCGGGCGTCCCGATGGGGTTTGAAATCGACCTCGCCGTGATCGAATGGCTGGTTGGCAAGCCGGGGCTCGAACCGGCCCTTCAACAGCAGCTGACGCGCGCCGAGGCGGCCGACGCCGATCACGGGAACGCCGATGACATAGCCCGGACAATCAGAGCGGAAAGCGGTCGGGCGCAAGGCGTCATCTGCGAACTGACTGGCGCGGCCGGGACCGACTTCTCTGGGATCGCGGCCGACGTGGCGTCTGCGCTGAACACTGCCCTCTGGGTGGTGCAGCGCCGCGAGGAAGCGCTCGACCCCGATCAGATCCTGCGTATCCACCGCTTCGTCGCCGTCCAGAACGCGGCACTGTTCTGGCAAATCGCCGAGCCGCGCCACCTCTTCCCCCGCACCTCGCCCTCCGCGCGGCTCCAGTTCATCGCGAATCTCGAAAGCCAGCCCGTGCGCACCCCGCAAACCCACCGCTACCTGTCCTTCGAAATCCCGGCGCCGCCCCGTGCCGGACTGCTTGAACAATTACGCACGCGTTTTCCCGACGCCCCGGAGGGCGAGATTCGCCGCGTGGCGGCGCTGCGCGGCCTCGATTCCCGAATGATCGAGACCGCCGATACTTGCGACATCGACGCGCTCGCCCGCCAGGCCCTATCGCGCAGCACGCGGGCGTTGCGGGCCTGGGCCATGCCGCTGTCGAGCAATGTCGGCTTCGGCGATCTCGTCGTTGACGCGCCGCGGAGGGAACAGCTCATGGAGTTGGTTGCGCAGATCCGCACCCGGCACAAGATCATGGACAAGCCCGAAATTGCCCGCGTCTACAGCCAGGAGCGCGCGCTCACCATCCTGCTGCAAGGCCCGCCCGGCACCGGCAAGACACTCTGCGCCCGGGTTCTGGCCGGCGAGACCGGATTGCCGCTCTTCCGCGTGGATGTGGCGAGCCTCGTCAGCAAATGGCGCGGCGAGACGAATAAGAATCTGCGCGAGATGTTCGCGGCCGCGACCCGATCCGGCGCGATCCTTTTCGTCGACGAATTCGACGCGGTCGCTTCGAAACGGACCGACACACGAAACGAGATCGCACGCGCCGATAACCAGAACACCGCCTATTTTCTGCAGCTCATCGAGAACGCCTATGAGGGTACGGTGGTCTTCGCATCCAACCGGCCCAAGGAGATTGACGAGGCCATGCTGCGCCGTATCCGCCATACGCTCGATTTCCAGCCGCCGGGCGAGGCGGAGCGCAGCAAGCTCTGGCGCCTTGCCCTGGCACCGTTTGAGTCTGGCCCGGAAGTCTTCGAGTTTTCCGAAATCCTCGCTCCCGCCTTTGACTTTTCGGGCGCGCGCATAAAGGCCGTCGTGCTGAATGCCTACGCCAGAGGAGCTGCTTGCGGCGACGAGGGGCTGACGGTCGAGGCGCTGCGGCGCGCGACCCTGGCCGAGGCACGCCAGAACGGTCGCCCGCCGGGCAAGCGCGAGATGGCTCGGGTGCTTTCCTATGGCAAATCCGAAATCAGGGCGGTGCCGTCATGAGTTTCAGCGATCCTCCGATAAAATCCGTGAAGGGTGCGATGATCCAGCTCCATCCGAAAAGCGGCATGGCGGGGATCATGAACAACATTCCCAATGTCGTGCAGTTCGACATTAACCCCGAGACGCTGACCCGCAGCTTCACGCCATGGAAGGCGGAGGCCGAGGAAGGCGCGCCGAGCCCCGGTGCCCCGGTACAGCCCATCGAGGTGCCGCAGAAATTTACCGGTTTCGAGATCCGTATCGACCCCTATGCCGCCAGAAACTCCCTGATCCCGCCGAATTCGTTCAGTGTCGAGGCCCGCCTTGCCGCTCTGCGCAAGATGATCGAGCCGAGCAAGGGGCTGGCCGGGGACCTTCTTCAATCGGTGGCCGATCTCGCCAATGCCGGCTCCTCGGATTACGCCCCGCCCGAGATTGCGCCGGTCATCCTGTGGCTCGGCGCACGGATCATCCTGCCGGTCCAGATCGAGAGCTTCACGATCACCGAGTCCCAGCACGATGCGCTCTACTACCCGATCCGGGCCAGTGTTGCGATGGATATGAAGGTGCTCACCCCCGATTATTTCCGCTGCTCCGACAGCGACGCCGGGGAAATCGCCGTCGCGGCCTATGAATACACCCGCGCCCAAAGCGACCTTCTTGCGGTCACCAATCCTGCCGATCTGTCGCCGCTCTGGCGCCTGATCGTGCCGTTCTGAGGGAGGTCTTGATGGCCAGATTCCAACCCGACAGCCGCTATGCCAGATATTCACGGCCATTCAAGACGATGGATGGACGCGGGCGCGAGGTGCTGGCAGTCACGCCCGCGCTGATCCCGGCGAAGCGCAACCGCGGCACGCATGTGGCAAAGGATCCGCAGCGGCTCGACCATCTGGCATGGTTCTACCTCAGCCGTGCCGACGCATTCTGGGAGATCACGGCGCATAACGGCCGCCTTCTGCCCGATGCCGTCCTCGCGCAGCCGCGTATCCGCATTCCGATGGAAGGGGACTGACATGCTCTCGACCATCCGGATCGTCAGTGGCGCCGAGGGGATCCCGTGGACCCGCGAGCAGCGCCAATGCGTGCTGGAAATCCGCTCCGAGCACAGGCTCAACGATCCGACCAGTTTCAGCATCCTGATGCATGACCTGCCGGATCGTCGCGGCCGGCGCCATCGCCTGCTCGAGACCGGGCACAAGCTCGCAGTACTGGTCCGCCCAAAGGAGGAGAAGCAATGGCATGTGCTCTTCCAGGGCAAGGTCAGCGAGATCGAGGAGCACCACACACAGGGCGGCGTCGGCTCGACCATACTCTATCGCGGCAAGGACATCCGTACGATCATGGCGGCGCGAAGCCATACAGGCTCTTGGTCGGGCCATGTGGACGCGGTGATTAAGCACTTGATCGAGCAGGATTTTTCCGATCATGACGTCGACGCGCCGGAGAACAACGAGCTGGACGAAGAGGAGAACCCGCTCGGGCAGAACAGCAACAATCTCGACTTCCTGCGCACGCAGGCCGTAGCTTTCGGCCACAACTTCTGGGTCAGCTATGCCCGCCTGCCCGAGGCGATGCCGGGGCTGGGCGCCCTCAACCCGCTCGATGACAGCGATCAGCGCGTCACCATCGCGCCGAAGATCCACTGGGCGCGCTCGCCCTATTTCGAGGCGGGCGGTACACCTTCCGCCGGGGATGCCATGGCCCGAACGCTGCCGGATCTCAGTGGGGAAGACAGCGGCGCGATTGTCTTCAAGGTTCATGTCGCCAGCGCCGCCTGCCCCAACGTGACCTCGTTCGAGGTCATGACCGAGGGCAGCCGCGTTCGGACCATGCCCGAACAGTCGAGTGACCAGACTGCATCATTCCCCCCGTCCCCGCCGACCGACCCGCTCGCCCAGTCCCCCGATGACGACGAGCCCGGCATCCATTTCGTGCCACGGGTCGTTCGACCGGGCGGGGGCGGCGAACAAATCAATGAGGCGCTTGAACAGGAGCGCGGTTTCGACCGCAAGGTGCAACTCTCCACGACGATAGCAATGCTCAAGCGGATCTGCGTCCCCAATGAACTGGCGACGCTCGAGGGGGTACCCGAGGCGATTGCCAACACGCTTTTCCGCATCAGCGACGTGACCCATGTAATCCGCATCGACGGGCACTGGATGGACGTCGTTCTGGAAAGCGACGGCAGAGAATACGACACATCCGCCGGAGACGCTCTGGCAGAGGCGACAGGAGGTCCAGCATGAATGACATTCCCAATCGGGGGCCGACGATCGACGAGCTTTACCGGCCGAGTTCGGGCCGCCTCTATGGCAAGTATCTCGGCGAGATCACCGACAGGAACGATCCCAAGAAGCGGGGACGGCTGCGCGTCCGCGTCGACAACATCACCGACAGCAAGGGCGTCTGGGCCGATCCCTGCGTGCCCTATGCCGGCGACGGCATCGGGCTCTTCGCGCTGCCGCCCGAAAAGACCGGGGTCTGGGTCGAGTTCCTCGGCGGGCGGATCGACCGTCTCGTCTATTGCGGCTTCCTCTGGCGGGACGGCGAACTCGACGCGCAGGATTACGATCCCGCCCGTGTGCATTTAGAAACCGGGTCGTTGCGCATCGAGATCGACGATTCCACCGACGAGATCAGGATCGAGGTCAAGGAGAACGGCGGCTCGATCACCATCAGGGGTGGTGAGATCACCCTGAGCGCGAATACCGTCACGCAGGAGGCGCAGGGCAACAAGGTCGTGCTCGACGCTGCCGCTTTTGATGTCAAGAACGCTGCCCTGAAGGTCGTGTAAGGAGGATGAGATGAGCAACCCCACCCTCGCCGTCGCCGCCCATGTCTCGGATTCCGCGCAGGGCCGCGCGAGCACATTCGTGCCGGTTAACACGCGCGTGACCTCGGCCGGTATGCCGCTGTCGGTTCAGGCCGACATACTGAGCTTTCCGGGCACCTCGCCGCTGACCGTCACCGGCACCTGGACCGTGGCCGGCACACGAGTCACCGCCACCGGACTCGCCCTCGTCAACACACGGTCGGTGGGGGTCGGTTATACCGCTCTGCCCGCCTCCTCCGGCCCGCTACAGATTCAGCCAGGAAATCAGCATGTTCTCGTCGCCCTCTGATCCAATCCACGCGCTGGCTTATCCCCTGACCCTCGACGAAGATCGCGGCCGCTTCGCCAAGACGATGGACTATGAGCGCTACGTCCAGGATCTGGTGTTGCAGGTGCTGATGACCGCGCCGGGCGAGCGCATCAACCGGCCCGAGATGGGCACGCCGATCCCGCAGCTGCTTTTCGCTTCGATCGACGAGGAGATCGCCGACCTCGTCAAGGCACAGATCCGCCGCGCGATGGAGCGCTGGCTGGGTAAACTCGTCCGGGTCGAGCGGATCGAAACCCGCCGACCCGACCTCACGCGCTTCGAGATCGAGGTCGGCTATGTCATTCTCGCGACTGGCACGCGCGATGCGCTGAAACGGAGCTTCGTACAATGAGCGGGCTCGGGCGCCATATCTTGCTGGCCGAGCAGGCGCCGGCATTCGTTCAGACCGGGATCGATTTTATCGCCGTGGATAGCGCGGATCACGCGCGGGTCTATGTCTATTTCGTCATCGACCCGCTCGACCCCGATTTCGGTTTCTCGGCGAGTGATCTGGGCATCTCCTGCGAGGGCGCCGCCACACGCGCGCCCCGGATCGTCGAAGCGCAGAGTTTCGAGGCGCATGTTGATGCGCAGGGGCGGACGCGCAACGTGCTGGCGGTGCGTTTCGACTCGGGTGCGAGCTTCGAAACCCAGCATCTGCAACTAAGCGATCTGACCGGCGCACGGCTGGACCCGTTCAGCGCGGCGGCGTTCTTTTCATTCAAGCAGGCATGCCCGACCGTCTTTGATTGCGCCTGCCACGGCATACCGCCGGAACGCGAAGGCGGCGATTATCCGGTGGACTACCTCGCCCGCGATTTCGAGAGCTATCTCGACTCCTTCGCCGCCTTCTCGCGCGAGCGCTACCCGGCATGGCAGATGAACATCGCGCCCGACCAGGCGCGAATGCTGGGGGAGCTGATCGCCGCGATCGGCGACGAGCTGGCCTTCCTGCAGGACGGCTACCGGCTGCAAACCCAGTTCGATCACCTGAGCGAACGGCGCTCCTTCCATCAGCTCGCGCGCATCCTCGGCTACAGCCTCCCGCCCGAACTCCCGGCGCGGGGTCTCGTCGTGCTGCGCCACTACGAAGGCACGTCGCGGCCCCCGGGCCTCGCCGACTTCGACGCAGACGTCATCGCCGGGACCGCCATCGCGGGGCATGGCGACAGCGACATGGTGATCCCCTTCGAGGTCGGCGAGAACTTCGACGACATCCTCGCCGGCACCGCCTATCCGACGAACGCGCGCTGGACCGACATTCCGCTCCACATACCCGACGAGACCTGCCCGTGGGTAGCCCGGGGCGCGCGGGAGCTTACCGTCTCGGGCACCGACCTGATCCATTCTACGATCGGTCCCGGCACCAGGCTGCTGATCGAGACCCGCCCCGTCGATCAGACCGACCCTCTTCGGCGGATCATCGTCACGCTCGACGCGACTCCCGAACCCGTCGAGGATGCATTGCGCGGCACCAATGTGACGCGGCTGCACTGGCGCGCGGAAGATGCGCTGCCGTTTGATTTGCATATAGCGCGGGCCTTCGTCAGCGCCAACCTCGTGCCGGTGGTCTCGGGGCTGACGCAGGTGGAACACTTCAGTATCGGGGAGACCGACCAGGACCTCGCCACCGCGATCGAACGTGAAGGCCCGCTATCGGCGAGCGACGGCACCCGCCCCGTTATCTATCGCTTTCCCATGCTCCGCACCGTGACCGACGGGCTGGCGTGGCGCCCGGCCAAAGGCGATATGCCCTGGGATCGGCGCTACGTCCCCGATGTCGCCCTGACTCGGACCGATGCAGCGAGGATCCCGCTGGAGGAGTGGCGCGTCGTCGCCGACCTGCTAGCGGAAGGGCCGACGGACGAAGCCGCGACGGTGGAAGCCGGCCATTGGGGGCCGGTCTTCACCTGGCTGGAACGTGGCCGGCGCCGCCAGCATCGCGACTATGTCGGCGATCCGGGGTGGTGCCTGCGCTTCGGCGCGAACGGGTTCGGGCTGACACCGGCGGACGGAGCCTTCTTCACGATGCGGTACCGGACAGCATGGGCGGCCCACGCGAACCTGCCGCCCGACCGGATGGGTCTGCTGGTCGATCCGGCGAACGAGGCGCCCGACAGCCTTCCGATGCCCGCCGCCATTCTCTCGGTCTCGAACCCGCTGGCCTTCGAGACCGCGCGGCCGCCCGAACCGCTCGCGCTTGCCAAGCTGACCCTGCCTCACGCCACAAAGGCCATGAAACTCCGCGCCGTCCGCGACAGCGATTACGAAGACCTCGTCTCGGCCCGCGACGATATCGACGCCGCCGTCGCGCGATCCTGCTGGCTGGGCACATGGACCGGCACCTTCCTCGCCACGGACCCCAAGGACAGTGTCGCGCCAACCAAGGACATCCGGGCTGAGATCACCCGCTATCTCGAAGAGATCCGCCTCGTCGGCCGCCCCGCCTATCTCACCGACGCAGCACTGCGTCCGCTCGATCTGCAGATCGTGCTGTGCGTTGATCCGCGCGTGCCCTGGGGCCATGTCGTCGAAGCCGTTCTCCAGGCGCTTGCCGGAGATGAACGGACTGCGTTGTTTCATCCCGCGAATCTCGGTTTCGGTAGCCGCCTCCATCGCGCCGCGCTCGAGGCTCGGATTTCGGGGCAAAGAGGCGTCACGCGCATTCTGCGCCTGCGCTACCGCTGGCGTGACGAGGGGGATTTCAGGGATTTCACCGAAAGCTTCCTCGAAAGCGCGTCCAACCAGATCCCCGTCCTCGAACATGATCCGATGCGTCCCGATCTAGGCCGGATCGAGATCTTCGAGGCGGAGCTGCCGAAGGAGTCCGCCCAATGAGCGTTGCCACCGACGGACTTCACTGTCTTTGCCCGCCCCGCTTCCCGGCCCGTCTCGATGCCGACGGCCGACCGCTGCCCAAGCTCTTCGCCGATCACCGGATTGAGGTGTTTCAGGCGCTCTCGAGCCGTGCCATCTTCGCCCATTGGCAGTCGGGCCGCGATGACGATATCGGCCGGATGATCCTGGAGTGGCTGGCGACCCTGCTCGACAACCTGTCGTTCTACAACCATCTCTGGACGCTGGAGCAGCATCTGGCAACGGCCACGCAGGAAGACTCTCTGCGCCAACTCGCCGCGCTGACAGGCTACCAGCCACGCCCCAATCTTGCCGCCATGGCCCGCCTCGCGGTGATCTCGGATGCCCGCGCGCCTTTCACGCTCAAGTCCGGAAGCGGTGTGACCTCCGAGGGCAACGACCAGCACTCGGCCCTGACCTTCGAAACGATGTATATGACGGCGATTGATCCGTCCCTGAACGCGATGACGGCTATCCCGCCGCGCGAGACCACCTTCGACGCCGGTTTCGTGGCCGTCGGCGGCGCCTTCCGCAACCTGCGCGTCGACGAGCCGGTGCTGTTCAGCAGCAGCACGGCCCAAAAGGCCGCGCTTCTTCAGGAGATCGTGAACGACAAGTTTCCCTCAGGCGAGAGCTATGCCGAGCTGCAGTTCGATCGCTCGCTCTCGAGCCTCACGGGTCAGAAGCTCGACAGTATCGAGGTGAAGAGCTTCGTCAGCCAGATAGAGGGACTGAGCGTCGGCACCAACCAACTGGAGCTCCCCGGTGTGCAGCCGGGCTTCCATGTAAATCAGGATATCGCCGCCATCGACGGCGAAAGCGGTGCGCTCCGGTATGGCCGGATCATCGAGGTGAAAGTGGTGAATAAGCTCCTGATGGATAGCGAGTCGGATAGCGAGGCCGCCCCGATCTATTCCCCGGTCACGCGGATCAAGCTCGACGCCCACATTCCCCCCGGCCATGGGTACACGATCTTTCACGGTGCTCGGCGCGGCGGGCACCTGATCGGGGCACCGAAAACGCATGTGACACTGGCGGCATTCGGCGGACGGATTGAGTTCGCGGAGAAATATCTGGGCGACAGGCTCGATCATCAGGGCGATTTCGTCGTCGTCGATGCAAGCGAGCGCAGTGTCGCAATCACCGGGCGCCTCGACGTCAATCCCCATAACCGCCGCGCGGCGCTGATCCTGACCTCCATCGCCGAGCCGCACATCGTGCTAAAGGCGCCGCTGAGAATTCACGGCAATTTCGCTCGGGTCGATCAGGGCAAGTCCGTGGTCGAGACCCTCGGGAGCACGAATGGCCGGCGCTATCAGGGCTTTCGTCTCGGGAAGAAGCCCCTGACCTTCCTGCGAGGTGATCGCTCCGACCCCGAACCCGCGATAGAGGTCTATGTCGACAGCGTTCCCTGGCGCTACGTGCCGCATCTCTTCGGCGCCGGACCCGAGGAGCGTGTCTATACGCTGCGCATCGAGGCTGATGGGCAGGCGCATGTCGTCCTCGGCGGCGCACCCGGCTCCGGCAACCGCAATGTCGCTGCCCGCTATCGGCACGGGACGAGCGGTGACAACCCGGATGCCTTTACGATCAATGCCTTGGCCGAGAGGATCGCGGGCGTCCAGAAGGTCTTCAATCCGTTTCCGGCGTCGGGCGGGCTGAAGGGCGACGATACGGAGGATCTGCGCTTCGTCCTGCCCGCCTGGATTTCCACCAGCGACCGTTGTGTCTCGGCGAATGATTATGCCGTGCTTTCGCGCAATTTCGGCGCGTTGGCGGCTCGAGCGCGGCCTGGCTGGAACGCCCGCCGCAAGCGAGCCGCGATAGAGGTGACGGCGGTATTCGACGGGGGCTTCGACTCCGTACTGGCGGGCGAGCTGCGCGACTATCTCACTGGGCATGCACCCGAGGGAAGTCTCGTGAGCGTGGTCAGCGCGAGACCCGCGCCCCACAGCATCGCTCTGAGCTTGCGCCTGGCACCCGAGGCGCGCGCGGCGGATGTCGAGCAGCAGGTCCGCGATATCTATTTCCATGAATTCACCGGCCTTCTCGCCCCGCGCCGGGCCCGGATCGGCCATGCCTGGTGCCGTACCGAACTGCTCGCCCCGCTCGATGGGATCGACGGCGTGCTGCGCGTCGAAAGGCTGAGCCTGGATGGTCACGAGAATACCGACGCGATCGCACTGGCCGGTGAGGAATATCTCGACGCGACGCTGGATCTGGAGGTAATACGATGATGAGCGATCCGCTGACCGGCCGCGCCCGTGACGGGTTCGAGGAGTATTATTTCCAGAAGCTCCGCTCCTGGATTCCCGAGCTCTACTGGACCAACGATCTGGGCAATGGCGCGCTCGAGGCCCTGATCCGCGCCATGTCCGATCGCCTGGCGCAGATGCGGCGCGAGATCGACCGGGTCTGGACCGCCTCCTCGATCGAATTGGCCGACGACTGGGCGGTGAAATATCTCGGTGACCTTGTGGGCGCCCGGATGCTCTCGGCGCAGAACGCCCGGGGCAACCGGACGGTCGCGGCGAATTTCATGAACTACAACCGGCGAAAGACGACGCGCTATCTGCTGGACATGCTGATTACCAATATCGTCGGGACCGAAGGTTATGTGCGCGAGATCGAGCGCTGGCTGGCCCGTCCTCCGCATGAGCTGGACATGGCCTATCTCCGGGTCGCGCCGCTCTCGGAGGGGCCGGTCGGCGGGTTGCCCGATCTGAGCGGGCCTCGGGTGGACGATGCGGCGATGCCCGACTTCGACGAATTCGCCCGCCTGCCGGACTTCGGCCCACGCGAGGGCCGCGCGGTGTCATTCGACTACGCCACCATCCATTTCAACATCTTCCCCTGCGAGAGCTGGCGCGTCGACATGGCGACACCGTTCTGGCTGGACGAAACCCACCTGACGCTCGACCCTTCGGGCCGGGCTGCGCCGCTCTTTCACAGCGCGACCTTCGATCACCGCAACGGGCTCTGGCCGGTAGGCCCGGAGGAATTCCCGCTCCCGATGCGCTGCGCCCGCTTCAACGATGCGCGTTTTGAGATCACCGAGGCGGCGCTCGCCGCCATCGCCTCGCCCGATCTGACGACCGCCATGACGCCCTGGATCGGGGTGACCTTCCGGTCCCGACAGGACTTCCAGCGTATCCTGGAAGATCGGCTCACGACGGCGCTTTACGACAATTTTCGCAGGTCTCTGCTGCGCGAATGCCTTGTCGCGGACAGCGCGAAGCCGCGCCAGATCGCGGACGATCTGCGTCTCGACATCGCACCCTTCATCGATACACGGGGGCTCGATGCGTATGAGATCGCCGCCGCCGACCTCGCGGGCTGGATGCCCGTCGCGCAATGGCCCCAGGACGCGGCGCTCCTGGTGGATGTGGCCAGAGGATATGTGCAGCTTGCCGAAACGCCGGACAGCGACGCCGCGCCGCCCGATCTGTTCCAGCCGCTGTTTCACCATCGCAGCCTCGTCCATCGCATCGGCGCCGGAACCTTCCCGCGTAAAAGCGACATCGATCTCGGCCCCGCCTTCAACGACGCCAACGTCGAAATCGCCTTCACCCCGCCCGCTGGCGGGCTGCGGGCCTTCCGCGACAACCGGCGTTACGTCTGGAACTTGCCGGCCTCCCGGCGCTTCGAGGTCACGGGCGGGTTGCGCCTCGAAGCCGCGGACCGGACACGCCCCTATGTCGTCTTGCGCACGGGCGATGGGGCGCGCGACTTGACGATCATCGGGTCCGACGGGCAGGACAACCATCTGACCATCGATGGGCTTTGGCTCGGCTTTCTCGCCGACATGCCGATCGAGACCGCGGTGGGTGGCCCAGAGGTTCCCGCGCCGCCTGCCCATGCCCGACTGATTCTCGATGGGCGGTTCGAGACGGTGACGCTGCGCCATGTCTCGCTCGATCCGGGCGGCGAGCAGGTGCGTCTCGATCCAGGCACCGCGCGCGCGATCCCCGCCGTGACGCTCGAGATCGAGGGTTCTGTTCGCCTGTTGCGGATCGAACGCTCGATCACCGGTCCGATCACTGAAACCCGCGCCGATCCCTCTTTGCTGAATGCGGGTGAAATCCGTATCTCGGACTCCGTCGTGCAGTCGAGGGACCCGGACCGTCCCGCAATATCGATCGAACTCGGCCGCCTTCACCTTACCAACACGACTGTCCTCGGCGCGTGTCACACGACCCTGATCTTTGCCACGAACACCCTGTTCGACGGGCCGCTCCATGTCACGAATCACCAGCAATCCTGCCTGCGCTTCAGTGCTCTGGCGCGCTATGAGGACGTTACCGGTACCGATCCGTCCGCTCTGCCCAGGCGGTTCGAGTGCGTCGAATACGTCCGCACGATCCCGCCCGCCTCGCTGCGCTCGATCCGCTTCGGCGATCCGGATTTCGCCGCGCTTTCGGAACTTGCCGACCCGGATCTTCTGCGCGGCGGCGAAGGCCGCACCGAGATCGGCGTCGGCAATTCGAGATTCTGGAATCAGCGACGGGACGATCTGGCGCGGATCGTCGGTGACTTTCTGCCAGTCGGGCAGAATGCGCAGATTTACGAAGAAACCGGGGAGCGAAGATGAAACGTCGCATTACCAGAGAACATGATGCCCGTCAGGGCTATAGCGCCGTCTACTGGGAAGGTGGCAGCGCGATCACCGACGCCGATCTCAACGCCGCTTTCGATGCCAGCCGCAGCCGGGACGAGGCGCTGGCCCGGGCCTGGATCGCGCCTGCGGGCAGCCCGGACGAGGGCTGGCGGGCCAGCAGACTCAGGAATGCCGGCGGCATGGTCGATTTCGAGCTCGCCGGAGGGCATTACATGCTGGATGGCGACCTCCTGAAAAATCCCGAAAGCCATGCCTTCATCGCCCAGCCGCATGGCCTCTCCGCGTCGCTCGAACCGGATATGACGCTTGACTGGCCCGAGGCGGCCGAGATACAGGAGGCGAATGGCGAGCGCTTCGACGCCGTTGTGCTCGACAGCCGGATGCTGGCGGTGACAGTGGCCGAGGACAGCGAACTGGACGAGGTCGCAATGCGCAGCGACCCGGCTACACGCCTTCGCGCCTCGCCCAAGATCCGCATCCTGCCCGGCGTCGCCGCCACATGCGCCACAGCGCGACCCCAAATCATGGACCTGCTGGCGGGCGCTTGCGCCGAGGTCGAGATGCCCTCTCCCGCGATCCGCTCGCGCGCACGCCTGCGGGTCCATCTCGGCACCGTGGAGCAGCCCGACAACCCCTGCGCACCCGAACAGGCCATGGGCTATTTCGGACGGCTCAATCACACGATCAAGGTGATGCTGACGGCGCCGGACCGCTTCGTCTGGACCTACAGGAACGGAGGAGAGCTCTACCGCGCCACGCTGGAGGGCGATGCCACGCTTCGCATCGTGACACCCTTCGACGACAGCGCGCACTTTCCCGTCTCGGGCCAGATCGCTGAGCTTTTGCCATGGGACAGCCGGTTGCCGAACGGCGAAGTCACCGCCGCCCCGCTCGGCCGGTTTCATGCCATTCGGGAGGGTTATGCGCCTGGCGCGGAAACGCTCGAACTCGCCAGCGATGTGGATGACGATCTGCGCGACTGGTACGGTTCGCTGGGCGAAGAGACATTCATCTTCGTGCGGTTCTGGGAGCCGCCTGCCATCGCCATGCAGACCTCCACCGCCATCGGCGCCGAAGTGCCCCTCGCCGCGACTGGCATCCGGCTGGACTTCGGCGAGCCGGGTTGCCCCGGAGATCAGTGGAGTTTCAGCGTCCGCGCCAACGCCAACGACACGGTGTTTCCTCGTCGGATGCTCGAACCGGACGGCCAGCCGCCGGGTGACATCCGCCGCGCCGCCGATCTGATCGCGCTGATCCACTGGCAGGTCGAGAATGGCCAAGTCACGGGCCACATTCATGATTGCCGCCGCAAGATCCGCCCGCTCTGGAAGCTTCGCGGCTGCTGCAGCGTGACGGTCGGGAACGGCGTGTCGAGCTTCGGCGACGTCGACCATCTGGAGGACGCCATCACGGCCCTGCCCCATGAGGGCGGGCGCATCTGTCTTCTGCCGGGCGCGCATACTGGCGGCGTGACGCTGCGCAATCGCGCCAACATCACCATTGAGGGCTGTCGTGGACAGACCCGGCTGGAACAGGGGGGCGGCGATGGCCCCGTCCTGACAATCGAGGATTGCACGGATATCACGCTCCGGGATTTTACGACTGCAGACGGCAACGGCCTCGCGGTGGCGGCGGCGCGCACCCACGGCCTGACACTCGAGAGGATCGACACGACCGGTTTCGGCTCGGCCATTTCGCTGGTCGAAGGCTTCGCCACCCGGATCGCCCATTGCAATTTCCGCGCCGAGGCGGAGCCCGCCATCATTCCCGCCGAGGCGTTCGCCGAGATGCGCCCTCTCGCCTTTATCGGCGGTGAGGGGCTCGACATTTCCGACAACCGCTTCCGCTGCGACTCTCCCCGTCTGACGCTGATGTCGCTCGGTGGGCTTCAGATCGCCTCAGGCAGCAGGGGTGTCAGGATCGAGCGCAACATCATCCGAGGCGGGCTGAGCCACGGGATCACGCTTTGCCACCTGAACCGCATCGAGGTGAAGGGCATTGCCTATGCCGATAGGGAAGTCGTCGCCGAAATGGGAACGACGATAATGCAGGCCGTTGAGGCGCAGGCCTTCTGGACGTCCAACAGCCGCCAGGCGCGGATCAAGGGCCGCAGTCCCGCCGCTGACACCGGCGCCTTGTCGGAGGCTGCCGAAGCGGCAAGCGAACGGCTCGAGAACGCGACTTTCGACTTCTTCGAGAACCCCATAGGCATAACCCAAGTGGCGCAGCAGGGCTGCCTCGGCATCGACCCGACCCTGGCTCAACCCGTACCGCGTGACGATGACAAGGAGTGGGCGCTCTACGTGCCCGCGGGAGCCGTGACCCATATCCATATCCTCGACAACGAGATCGCGCATATGGGCGGGTCCGGCATCTCGATCCCATCATGGAACCTCTCGCTTCGCCCCACATCCGGCGAATGCATCGTTGACGGGCTGGCAATCGAGCGAAACCACATCACGACCTGCGCGCGCGTGGCCGTCGCCTCGACGCTCGACGATGATGACCTCCAGGAGATCGGCTTCGGCGGCATCGCATTGCAGGTCGTGCGCGACGCGAAGATCGGATCCAACATCATCGAGGAGATCGGAACAGACCATCGCAGCCCGTCGGTCGGCATCTACCTCGCCGCAGTTCAAACCTGCCATATCCACGACAACCGGATCTTCGAGATCGGCCGGGTCGAGCGGTCGGGCAATCGCAACGTGCTGGGCGTTGCAGGCGGCATTATTGTCGATGCGGCCATGCCTATCTGGGGCGCACCGGGCGGCGGGTATCGCCGGCCCCTCGCCGGGAAGGACGATTCGAAATACCGCGTCGACGGCGAAATGCGAGACGATACCGGCAGGATGCATGTCGAAACCCTCGGGGGGGAAGCGGACCGAAAAGACGCCAAGGAGCGCGCCGCGCGCGAAAAGGAGATCGCCCGGCAGTTCGACCTGCCCCGCAGCGAGGCGCTGCGCATCCAGAACAACCAGGGATCGGTCAATTTCGGCCTGAGCCTCGATGTGCGCGGCGCAGGCTCCTTCCACATTGCCGACAACTACCTGAGTACCCTGGCATCACGGCGCAATCCGGATCGGCCGCGACTGGCGAACGCGGTGTCGGTGGTCAACACCGAATTGCCGTCGATCGAGATGATGGTCGCGATCATGGCTCTCTTCCCCATATACCGGGCATATGGGATCGACCTCGCAGACTTCGGAGCGGCCAATATCCTGGAGGCCCTCGTGGACGTCGTCACACAGTATTTTGCGAGGCGCGATTGGGGTGTGATCCAGTTTCAGAACAACCACATCCGTTCGGAAAGCCTGATGCGCGGCGAGGTTGCCACCGCGCTGGTGACCGTCCTGTCGCCTTATGACGTGCAGATCAGTCACAACAGCCTGAAGTCGGTACATGACGACGACACCGGCGCCTTCCTGCACCTTCTGGCAGGCGGGGTGCTTTCGCTGCAATGCATTTCGAACCGGATCGAAACCCGACCGGACCGGAGCGTTCTGATCGCAGCGCTGACCGCCGGGCGTGACAATACCACCTTTCTGAACCACGCAAGCCACAAAATCATGCCGATCCGCGTCACCCCCGCCGCGCCCTCCGGGCCGGGCAATATCCACCCCTAGCAGAAGCGAGACCCTGCCATGCCAAAAGCGTATCGCGACAGCATTCTGGACCAATTGGGCGCGGACCTCGACAAAGCGTTCGAGGCCGCGCACAAGCAGCATGAAAAACGCCGCGAGGCCGCGATCAGTGCGACGGCCCGCGCCGCGCGCTGGAGTGGTTTCGCAAGAGATCAAGGATATGGCGACACCCTGCTCTGGCGCTCGGCCACCCTCGCCCGGGCCGATGACGCCGAGAGGAGCGTGACTGACGTCGCGGCGGAGGTGTATGCAACGATGAAGCGGCTCGCCACCCGCGCCGACACCGCGCAGGCACGCATCTTCGGTCATGTCGAGTCGGCCACGGGCGGCGGCGAAGCGGATCTGATCGACGCTGAGGGCTGCGTGATCGCTACCTCGCCGATCGACGGGCTTGGCTATTATGCCATCGTCGCCGAAGCGAGCGGGGAGGCCGCGCGTATCCAGATCCGGGACGCAGAGGGGCAGATCGCCGTGCTGGACGGCCGCCCGCTGGAGCTGACGGCGGGACTGATGGCGCGGCGCGATTTCACCACCGGCCGCTGCGGCAAGGTCGAACCCACGCCGGATGAGCCCTCCACCCGTGTGAGCATGCCGAATCTTGTCGGAAAAGGCGTCGAGGACGCCGAAGCTACATTGAAGGAACTGGGCGATTTCCGCATTAGCCTTGAGGAACGCCACGATGCAGAGGCGCCCGCAGAGACGGTGATCTCTCAGACCCCGAAAGCGGGGCAAAAGCTGATGCCGGGCGATATCGTGACGCTCGCCGTCTCGCTCGGCCCCGAGCCGAAACAGGAGATGCCCGATCTTGTCGGGCTGAGCGAGGAGGAAGCACGCAAGGCGCTCATCGACCTGCGTTACCGCGCCGTACAATTCACCCAGATCGTCGATCCCAAGAACGTGGAGCGCGTGGTCAGGCAAGTACCGGACGCGGGCGCGCCGCTCGGTGAGACCATGAAGATCGAGCTTTGCATGGGCGTTGCCGCGCGCCTGATGCCCGATCTCGTGGAACGCACCCGCAAGGAGGCGCTCGAGATCCTCGTGCCGGATTATGTCGACGCCCCGATGATCCGTGAGGTGCCGAGCAATGGCCCCTCTGCCATCGTGCTCGAGCAGGATCCGAAAGCGGGTGCCGCCATCGGCGATGCCGGCGTGACGCTGGTCATTTCGGTCAGGCGCAAGGAGGAGGACAGCGGTAAGGTCGAGATGCCGAGGGTGATCGGCAAGGCGGAAAAGGACGCGCTGGAAATCCTGCGTCATGCCGGGATCGAGAAGGTCGAAACCATTATGAAACCCGATGAGAGACCGGCGGGCCTCGTCATCGCTCAACGCCCCGAGCCGGGACAAAAGGTCGAGGACGGCGCCGTCATGCCCGATGTCACCGGCAAGACCCGCGCGCAAGCGCTCAAGCTGCTCAAGGCCGAAGGCTTCGCAGAGATCGAATTTGACGAAAGGGCCGCCCGGGGCAAGAGTGCACGCGTCCTGGATCAGCAACCCACCGCCGGCACCCGGATAAAGACAAAGCAGACCGTCCGGCTCAACTTCAAAAAGCCCGGCTGAGATGCAACAGGCGCAGGCATCCAAACAGCATGCCGACACCGCCGAGGCCCTAAGGTCCCGGCGCGCGCAGATGAGTGCCGACGACGCCATCACCGCCCAGCGACAATCCCACCAGCCGGTCTATATCGAGCCGCGAAACACGCGCTACGAATCCGAAGCGAGGCGCGCCGCGGCGCGCCTGGACGGTCATCCGTTGGATTTTTCGCCCAGCCCGTTCCTGGCCTCGGGCCGACGGGCAGAACTTGGGCCCGACCTCTCGCGAAAGCTCGTCGGCCGGCTGGATCAGGGCGGCCGCCCTCTGCCGAACGAGACCCGAGCTCGGATGGAGCGGCACTTCCATCGAAAGCTCGACAGCGTGCGCATCCATGATGAAGGAGTGGCTGCCGAAGTCGGCGCCGCCATCGACGCCCGCGCCTTTGCGCTGCGCCGCCATGTCTTTTTCCGCGACGGGTTCGCCGCAAGCGATCCGCGCGACCAGCGCATACTGGCCCACGAACTGACACATGTCTTTCAGCAGGCGGAAGGCGGCGTAGGCGATTACGTGATCCAGCGTGAGGGACCCGGCGATACCGAGATGAGCGAGATCTGGGAGGGCGAGGGCGAGGATCGCGGCTTCATTCTCGATTTCACGAACGGCACGAGCGTCTTCACTATGCCACGCCTGACGCTTCCCAAGATCAACGGCAAGATCAAGGGCAAGTCCCCGGTGGACGGTATCGAGACAGACAAGCTGATCCCGTCCGATTTCACCTACACGACCTGGGACGAGGAACGCGACACCGATCAACGCGAAATCTGGAAGCGGCATATCGCGCAGAACAAGCAGCAGATCGAAAAGGCGATCAAGAGTTTCATTCCGAACCCCGCCTCGGAACGCGACAGCGACCCGGTCTATTTCCTCAAGGTCCGTGCGACGAACCAGATCCTGTCGGGAACAAAGTCCCAACTTCTGGCGCGGGAGGAATTGCTGATTCCGACATGGGACAAGACGGGCAAGGCCAGCTTCTTTCACGTCGATCATTACCGCGAACACCAACTGAAGGGCCCGGACGACATCAAGAATGTCTGGCTTCTGGAACAATCGGTCAACATGTCATCGGGAACCCGGATCCGCAACGCCGTGCTGGGCAAGGTCAACGACCTGTTCCGCCGCGCACGGGGGGATAATTTCTTCCAGGGTCGAAATGCCAGCCGCGACGAGCCCAAATTCTCGCGCACGCCACGCGGACAGGAACTGCATTTCTTGCGTGTCTCGGGCGGCGACGAGATCGGCCACGCCGGCGATACATGGACGGTGGATCAGATCATCGCAGCCAAGCACATCAAGTTTGGCCAGCGCAAGCTGGTGAACGCGCTGCCGCTCGACGAGCTGCGCGAACTGGGCCTCGTCACCAAGAGCGACGGCAGCGCGCCGACCACGGTGCTCTGGTTTCTCGGCAAGGATAGCGGCTTTTACCGCAGAATCGATGTGACGGAACCTGCCAACCCGACCTATCGCGGCAAACCACTGGGCGCGCGCGACGACGATTTTTTCAAGAACTTCCGGATCAGCTCGGCAACGCTAGATGAAGGGCTCGACCCTCAAGCTCTCTCGGCAGGTGACGAGGTCGGCAAGATCGAGGGCAATGTCCGGGGCGGCGTCGGCACCTATTACGACCGCGACCTCAAACAGAATGTGAGAGGCGATCGGATCGTCGTGAACACCGACATCACCTTCCCTTTGAAATATGATCCCCGCTACGGATACGGCGCCTATATCGACCGCTGCGGGGTTCGTGACGCACTGAAGAAGGCGCGAGCGGCCGAAGCGGAAGCGAAAGGATCAAGCCCGTTCGAGATCAATCAGGCCGGGCTGGGCGATGACTGGGCAATCGGTTTCTCGGCGACATTGACAGCGACACATCCGATGTTCGCCGGGCTTGAGGCCACGCTCGGGCTGACCGCGAATGGGATCGAGTTGGATGTCGATATTCCGACAGACCGGCTCGACTTCGGCTTCTTCCGGGTGACCGAGGCGAATCTGAGCGTCGCCATGGGGGATGAGGGGCTGCTGTTTGGCGGCGCGGCGGCCTTCACCCTGGACGAGATCGGCAGCGGCAGGATCGTCGCCGCAGGCACCGCCATCGAGGGGATGTTCGATTTCGATTTCGACTTCGTAGACCCCGCCTCCATCGCCATTCGCTACGAGGACGAAGACTGGAGCTTCGGCGCCGATCTCGGTATTTCGGAGGGCATAGTGCCCGGCCTGAAATCGGGTTTGATCCATGTCGGAATTGACGAGGAAGGCAGCTTCCTTTTCGGCGGCGAGGTGCAGGTGCAGCCTCCCGGCCAGCCCGAGCCCGCGAAAATTGAGGTCGCCTATAGCGAGGAGGAGGGTATCTCGATCGGCGGCACGATCACGCTCGACACCTCCGCTTGGCCCGCCGTCGAGAATGCCACCCTGGCGGTGAATGTCACCTATGATCCCGAAACCGGCGCTTGGCGGCTTGGTGGCACCGGGTCCGCCGATTTCGCCATTCCCGGCGTCACCGGCACGCTAGCGGCGACATACGACGATGGCGGGCTGATCCTGCGCGGCCAGGGAGATCTGGCCATCGGCAACGCGACGGGCATCTTCGACTTCGCTATCGGCAACTACCCTGTCACCGAGGACGGCGAATTCGACCAGTCTGGCGATCCCGTCGACTCCTTCGAGGCATGGGGCGGCGGGGCGATATCGATCGAATTCGGCCGTTATCTGACTGGCACGGTCGGCATCCGCTACACCTCCGACGACGAGATCGTCCTGAATGGCGGTATCGCCCTGCCCCCTTCGATCATCCTGTTCGACGCAATCGAGCGCGAGCGGGATCTGGTGACGTTCCCGAGGGTTGAATTCCCGGTCTTCGGCGTCTCCATCCCGGTTGTCGGCTCCATCGGCGTCTTCGGTTTCATCGGCGGACGGCTGCGCGGCTACGCAACGATCGGCCCAGCCACCATCGATGATAGCCGTGCGGACATCGAATATACGCTGGGCGATCCGGAGTCGGCGGTGATCGATGGCGAGAGCCATCTCAACTTCGGCATGAATGCGGGCATCGAACTGGATGTTGGCGGCGGGCTCGGGTTGGGCGCGGCGGTCGCCGATCTGACCGGCGAAGTCGGGATCTCCGCCGCCCTCGACTTCGCTATCGACGCAGGGGCCGACCTCTCGCTCGACTGGACCCCGCTTGCTGGGCTGTCGCTGGACCTCGACATGCGCGGAGCCTTCACGCCATCGTTCCGCGTCGGCGTCTACGGCCGCGTTGCCGCCAGCGTTGCGCTCTATGGCGAGGTCTGGAGCGAACGCTGGGACGAGACCCTCGCCTCGTTCGGATCGGGCCTTGAAGTCTCGGTCCTCCAGCCTGCTAGCTGGGACGAGGAGCACGGGCTAGAGCTGGACTTCGCGGATGCCGTCTTCACCTATCCCGACATCGACATCCGTCGGATCTCCGAAGACATCATGGACCGGATCGTCTAATCTACAGCCGTAGCTGAGCTTACTTACACTGCATCTTACTGAATCCTATTATTTTTATAGATGAAGCATGCGGCCTTCAGAAACTAGCGCCGACCGCCTCGACGACCTGCAGGCCGCCTTGGCCGAGATGCTGCCCGATGGCGCCGCGCCAACCCTGGTCACCGATGCCGGCTTTCGTAACCCCTGGTTCCGGGCCGTTGTGGCGCGCGGCTGATACTACGTCGGGCGGGTCCGCTGCCTCACCCACTACCAGGGGCGCCGGGCGAAGCGTGGCAGCCCATGAAGCGCCTGTTTCAGCAAGCGACATCGGTACCGCGTGCGCTGGGCCCCGTCCAGATTGCCGAAAGCCACCC
>ERZ1032675.33-NODE-33-length-22498-cov-4.880943_pt1 | contig 22498 bp, 18 predicted proteins | sample MGYA00516694_ERZ1032675 | MGnify/ENA primary metagenome ERZ1032675 (study PRJEB33719, sample SAMN04261600) | wastewater metagenome | biome: rural village; feature: latrine urine exit; material: soil | place: El Salvador | collected 2013-01-14 ...
ACGCCGATCGCAATGGCTCTCGATCCACGCACTGACCCTGATAGCCAGGCGGAGGCGAACGAGATTAACGATGAGCACGCGGCCGCTGGATAGATAGCTTGGGAGCAGCAGTCGGAAAGTGCCCGGGAGGGCCGGCGTTGAGGCTTTTGACCGTAATCAAGAAGAAAGGCATCCAGACGATGGTTTCCTGAGCCCTTTTCAAACAAGTTGTTGTAGGAGCGTGCTCCTACAACGAGCACTGACAGCGTGCGGGTCGACGAAATGGCGTCAGTTCTCGACGGCGATACCTACCGCGCTCAGATCATACGGCGAACACTCGATACGGCGCCTTTGCCGCATAATGGCTGGCACCCCAGTGGGCTGTTATGCCTGGGGTCACAAGGCCTTGTTAAACCGCTTGGCCGCAGGCTTTAAACTGCCACTACACAGCGGTTTTTGTGCAAAAGTTCGGGACACTCAGGTTCTCGCCCTGCTCACCGGTCTGAATCATGCGTGCCCCAGTTCTGCTGCTTCTTTGTTCATCGATAGACAAGACCGCCGTCAAGCAGCCGTAGCTCGGACTTTACCAGCGAGGCTCTGCGGCGCGAATGCGGGTGTTTCAAACTAGGTCACAAATGCCCGCGCCACGTCTTCAATGCGCGCGCACCCGGCGAGCTTCATCGCCAGGCGCAGCTCCTCGTTGATCACGTCGAACACCGACTTCACGCCCTGCGAGCCGCCGAGTGCAAGGCCGTAAAGCGTTGGCCGGCCGATGGCGACGGCAGACGCGCCCATCGCCAGTGCTCTGAACACGTGCGTGCCTCGGCGCACGCCGCCGTCCAGATACACCGGCACGCCGTTGTCGACTTCACCCACGGCTTCGACGATGCCGCGCAGCGCCGCGAAAGCGGCAGGCACGCCGTCGAGCTGCCGCCCGCCGTGGTTGGAGACCTGGATCGCCGACGCGCCGTGCTTGACACACTCCTTCGCGTTCTCGGGCGTGAGGATGCCTTTGACGATCACGGGCAAACCCGACTCTTGGCGGATGAATTCAATGTCGCTGAAATCGAGGTTGCGTTTGAACCCGTCAGCAAAACTTGTGCCCTTCGCGATGGGCAGGTTCGGGAAAGGCAGCGTTCTGGGAAACGTGAATCCGGTACGCAGATCGGTCTCCCGGTTACCCGGCCACTCGAGGTCGACCGTGAACACGATGGCGGTGTTGCCGGCAGCCTTGGCGCGAGCGATGAGTTCGCGGTTGATACCGGGGTCTTTGTTGTAATACAACTGGAACCACTTGGGACCCGCGCCAGCCTTGGCGATCTCCTCCAGCGGCATGTTGGCGAGCGTCTGCGTGCAAAACAGCACGCCCGCTTCAGCTGCACCGCGAGCGGTGGCTATTTCGGCGCTCTCATGGGCCAAGCCGTGGGCCGCCATCGGCGGAATGAAGATCGGCGATGAGAGCTCCGAGCCCAGCTGCGTCGTCGAAATGTCGGGCATGTCGTAGCCCTGCAGATACCGGGGCAGGATCTGCACGTCGTCAAAGCTGCGCGTATTTTCGCGCAGCGTCCACTCGTCGCCTGCGCCACTGGCGATGTAGCCGAACGGGCCTTCGGGAATTACCTTCCTCGCCTCGGCCTCAAGGTCGTAGAGATTGATGATATCGAGCTTGCGCTCACCCGACCCCGCCACGTAAGGCTTGGGCTCGGGGGGCTCTGACGGGGCGATCTGGGAGTCATTCGGCGCCGCTTGGGCCAGCGACCTGGTCGGGAGGGTTCCCGTCATCATGGCCAGCGCGCTTGCGCCAAGCGCCGTGCCGATGAATTCGCGTCGTGATGTGGTCATGGCATTTCTCCTGAAACATGGATGTATAGTGTGTAAACAGCACACATTAGCGCTTCGGATCCACGGCGATATCCTGAGCCTACTTGTGGACCGAGTCGTTTTTGTGTCAGGAGCACCAGCGCATCAAGCGCGCCCAACGAGGCAGTCCCGGCTCCAGATCCTTGGGACCGATGCGATCTAAGAAGATGTAGGGCCCTGTCATCCGACGTTTGACGTACGGAAGCACACGGAGACAATCATCCGTCGGCGGCACCGGCAACCTGCTCACGTCAGGTGTCACTCGGCACCTTCGTCAGCATATGTGCGATGTGATCGTGGAACGCCTTGAGGTAGTTGCCCAGAAACTCCGCCGTGGATGCATCTGCGATCTCGCCAGCGTCATTGATCATCCCATCCTTGAACTGGATGTAGGCTTCGGGCGAGTTCATCTGCGGCGAATTGAGGAAACCGAGGATGCTGCGCAGGTGCTGCTGACACACGGCAGTGCCGATCGCGCCGGGCGAGGTGCCGATCACCGCTGACGGAATATTGGCGAATGAGTTGGTGCCCCAGGGGCGGCTGGCCCAGTCCAAGGCGTTCTTTAGGCCGCCGGGGACGGAGCGGTTGTACTCCGGCGTCACGATCAGGATAGCGTCGGAGCCCTCGATCGTCTGCTTGAACTTGCGGCCGGCCTCTGGATAGTCAGCGTCATAGTCGTAGCTGTAGATCGGCAAATCCCGGTAGGAAATTTCCTCGAACCGGAGCTGAGTCGGTGCCAGCTTGAACAGCGCATTGGCCAGTTTGCAGTTGATGGAGTCCTGCGCGATGCTGCCGATCAGATATCCGACTCTATACGTCTTCATCATCTGCTCCTTGGTTTTCGGAATGGGTGCCTGTGTGGCAACGGTCCGATTCACTGCGCCGGTGGTGGTTGGTCTGCGGCAGCCTGATAAACAGGACTCGCTTGAGTTAGAGTAGCTGTTTTCTGGAGGTGCGCAGGTCATGGTCATCCTCGATGACACGCAGCGTAGCGTTGATGGCGAGACAGTCAGGATGCAGGCGCTCGGCCATCTGTCACCATGTTCTTCACAACGTATCTCTCAGCAGGAGGAACCATCATGCTTGACACTGTACTGATCACCGGTGCAAACCGCGGCGTCGGCCTCGCCCTGGCCCGCCACTACCGCAAGGCCGGCTGGGAAGTGATTGGCATCTGCCGCGCTAGCGGAGATGACACCGCCGAGCTCAGGCAGGTGACCTCTCGGATCATCGAGGCCATCGACGTGACCCGTGCCGAGGATGTCGCCCGTCTGGCCGTCGAGTTGGAAGGACAGGACGTCGCCCTGCTGATCAACAACGCCGGCCTGCTCAAGGACGAACGCCTGGGCGAGCTGGATTTTGGCTCCATCCAGGCCCAAATGGAGGTCAACGCCTATGCGCCGCTGCGAGTAACCGAGGCACTGCTCGGCAACCTGGTCGAAGGCAGCAAGGTGGCTAATATCACCAGCCGCATGGGTTCCATCGCCGACAACGACTCTGGTGGGCGCTATGGCTACCGCGCTTCCAAAGCGGCGCTCAACGCCTTCGGCAAGTCTTTGGCCGTGGACCTGGCGCCCCGTGGCATAGCAGTGATTCAGTTACATCCCGGCTATGTGCAGACACGCATGGTCAACTTTGGCGGCCTGATCACTCCTGAGGAGGCCGCCGCGGGCATCGCTGCACGCATCGAAGCGTTGACCCTAGAGTCCACTGGCAGCTTTTGGCACAGTAACGGCGAGGAACTGCCCTGGTAAAGTACTAGCGGTCGATCCACTCTCCTTAAAGAGGTCTCGCCCTTCACTCCCACTCGATGGTCGCGGGCGGCTTGCTGCTCACATCGTAGGCCACCCGCGAGACGCCGGGCAGTTCATTGATGATGCGGTTGGAGACTTTTTCCAGCAGCTCGTAGGGCAGGTGCGCCCAGCGGGCGGTCATGAAGTCGATGGTTTCCACCGCGCGCAGGGCGATCACCCACTCGTAGCGGCGGCCGTCGCCAACCACGCCGACGGACTTCACCGGCAGGAAGACCGCAAACGCCTGGCTGGTCTTGTCATACCAGCCCGAGGCGCGCAGCTCCTCGATGAAGATGGCGTCGGCGTCGCGCAGGATCTCGGCATATTCTTTCTTCACTTCGCCGAGGATGCGCACGCCCAGTCCCGGCCCCGGGAAGGGATGGCGGTAGACCATGTCGTAGGGCAGGCCGAGCTCGAGGCCGAGCTTGCGCACCTCGTCCTTGAACAGCTCGCGCAGCGGCTCGACCAGCTTGAGCTTCATGGTCTCGGGCAGGCCACCCACGTTGTGATGCGACTTGATCACGTGGGCCTTGCCGGTCTTGGCGGCGGCGGACTCGATCACGTCGGGGTAGATGGTGCCATGGGCGAGGAAGTCGACGCCGTCGATCCTGGCGGCCTCGGCATCGAACACGTCGATAAAGGTGTTACCGATCAGCTTGCGCTTGGCCTCGGGGTCGGCCTCGCCGGCCAGCCGCGACAGGAACTGCTCCTCGGCATCCACGCGAATCACCTTCACGCCCATATGGTTGGCGAAGGTTTCCATCACCTGGTCGCCTTCGTTCTTGCGCAGCAGGCCGTTATCGACGAACACGCAGGTCAGCTGATCGCCGATGGCCTTGTGCAGCAGCGCCGCGACCACCGAAGAGTCCACCCCGCCGGAGAGGCCCAGCAGCACGTGGCTCTCGCCCACCTGCTCGCGCACCCGGGCGATCTGGTCTTCGATGATCTGGGCCGGCGTCCAGTTGCGCTTGCTGCCACAGATATCCAGCACGAAGTGCTCGAGGATGCGCTGGCCCTGCAGGGTATGCGTCACCTCGGGATGGAACTGCACCCCGAAGAAACGCTTTTCTTCCCAGCTCATGCCCGCGATCGGGCAGCTCGGCGTCGATGCGGTCACGCTGAAGCCGTCGGGCAGCCGGGCGACCTTGTCACCGTGGCTCATCCAGACGTCAAGCAGGCGCTTGCCGCTCTCAGGCTCGATGTGGTCTGAGATGTCCTTGAACAGCGCAGTCTCGGCATCCAACTGAACCTTGGCGTAACCAAACTCACGCTGGCTGGAGCTCTCCACGCCGCCACCGAGCTGTTCGGCCATGGCCTGCATGCCATAGCAGATGCCCAGCACCGGCAGGTTCAGCTCGAATACGCAGGCCGGCACGCGGGGTGAGCCAAGCTCGGTGACCGACTCCGGGCCACCGGCCAGGATGATGCCGCTGGGGTTGTACTCGCGAATCTCGTCTTCGGTGATATCGAAGGCGCGGATTTCGGAGAACACCCCGATCTCGCGCACGCGGCGCGCGATCAATTGAGTGTACTGGGAGCCAAAGTCGAGGATCAGGATCTTGTGGGCGTGAATATCGGTCATGTCTGGTCCTTAACTCGCCCGGTAGTTCGGCGCTTCTTTGGTGATCTGCACGTCGTGCACATGGGACTCGTTGAAGCCGGCACCGGTGATCTGCACGAACTCTGGCTTGGTGCGCATCTCCTCGATGTCGATGCAGCCGGTATAGCCCATGGCGGCACGCAAGCCACCCATCAGCTGATGGACGATGGCATTCATCATGCCCTTGTAGGGCACGCGGCCTTCGATGCCCTCCGGCACCAGCTTTTCGACGCCGGCGTTCTGATCCTGGAAGTAGCGGTCGCTGGAGCCCTGGCTCTGGGCCATGGCGCCCATGGAGCCCATGCCGCGATAGGCCTTGTAGGTACGCCCCTGATACAGCTCGACCTCGCCCGGCGCCTCTTCGGTGCCGGCCAGCAGGCCGCCTACCATCACGCAGCTCGCGCCGGCCACCACGGCCTTGGCCAGATCGCCGGAGAAGCGCACGCCGCCATCGGCAATCAGCGGAATGTCATAGGGCTTGAGGGCCGCCGCCACGTTGGATACCGCGGTGATCTGCGGCACGCCGACCCCGGCGATGATGCGCGTGGTGCAGATCGAGCCCGGGCCAATGCCCACCTTGACGGCGTCAGCGCCAGCCTCGGCCAGCGCCCTGGCGGCTTCAGCGGTGGCGATGTTGCCACCGACCACCTGAATGTGCGGGAAGTGTTCCTTCATCCAGCGCACCCGGTCGATGACACCTTTCGAGTGGCCGTGGGCGGTGTCGACGATGATGACATCCACACCGGCTTCGACCAGCGCCGTGACGCGGTCAGACGTTTCTGCACCGGTGCCGACCGCGGCGCCGGCCAGCAGACGACCGTCGGCATCCTTGGCGGCATTGGGAAAGGTGCGCGCCTTCTCGATATCCTTGAAGGTCACCAGACCACGCAGATGGAAGCTGTCGTCGACGATCAGCATCTTCTCGACGCGGTGCTCCTGCATCTTGCTCTTGATTACATCCAGCGAGGTGCCCACCGGCACGGTAACCAGCTTCTCGCGCGGCGTCATGATGTCCGACACACTATCGCCATGGTTGGGCTGGAAGCGCATGTCTCGCTCGGTGACGATCCCCACCAGCGACTCGCCCTCCACCACTGGAAAGCCGGAGAAACCATTTTCCCTGGCCATTGCCAGCAGCTCGGCCTGCTTGGCCTCGGGTCCGACCGTCACCGGGTCCTTGACGATCACGCTCTCGTGCTTCTTGACCTTGCGCACTTCGCCTGCCTGCTGGGCAATGGTCATATTCTTGTGAATGATGCCGATGCCGCCTTCCTGGGCCATGGCAATCGCCAGACGACCCTCGGTCACGGTATCCATGGCAGCAGAGGCAAGTGGAATGTTGAGAAAGAGATTCCGCGTCAGGCGAGTGCGGAGGCTGACATCCTTGGGGAGAACCTCGGAGTAGCCGGGTACGAGCAATACGTCATCAAACGTAAGAGCTTCTTGGGCCATACGTAGCATAGTCGGCAACACCCAGTGAGCTGGTGGGGAAGAGAACAAAGATTAATCCCCTAGTATAACGCTCAACGACGGTGTCCGTCACGATCCTGCAGGGCTGTTCTCCTCGCCGCATTGGTTTCGAGCGTAAGGGTAAGCCTGTTAACAAACGGTAAAAATTAATATGCACGGAATAATTGTCATTCCGATGCGGGCTGCTAATGTGAGTAAGTGCCAATTCGTTCACCAAGTGAGGATTCACGACATGAACTGGAATCAGATTGAGGGCAAGTGGAGAGAATATAAAGGCAAGGCGCAGGCCAAGTGGGGCGACATGACCGACGACGAGCTGGACGAAATCGCCGGAAACCGCGAGCAGCTCATCGGCAAGCTGCAGCACAAGTATGGCCTCGCCCAGGAAGAAGCCGAGAAACAAGCCGACGACTGGGCCAAGACGCTCTGAGGCAGGCTGCTGAACCTCTCCCAACTCCTACCGAACGCCGGCCCATGGGGCCGGCGTTCGTCTTTTGCAGAGCAACAGGCATGGTAGGCTGTACGCAATACGCCCTTTAACCCTTGAGTCGCCCACTGCATGCCTGCTGTCACGCCCCCTTCCTCGCCTGCCGCACCTGAAATTCTCTCCGTCAGCGCCGTCAATCGCCGCGCTCGCCAGCAGCTGGAGCAAGAGATCGGCGAGGTGTGGGTCGAGGGAGAGCTTTCAGGCGTATCACGCCCGGCATCGGGCCATGTCTACTTCACGCTCAAGGACGAGTCCGCCCAGCTGCGCTGTGCGCTGTTTCGCACCCAGGCCCGCTTTGTAGCAGCGCCAATGCGCGATGGCGATCGGGTCAAGCTGCGCGGACATGTCTCGCTCTACGAGCCGCGGGGTGACTACCAGCTGCTGGTCGAGGCGGTGCAGCGCTCGGGCGAAGGCGAGCTATGGGCGGCCTATGAGCGGCTCAAGGCCCAGCTGAGCGCCGAGGGCGTGTTCGCCAACGCCAGGCCCCTGGCATACCCGCCTCGCCATCTTATTCTGCTCACCTCAGCCACCGGTGCCGCAATACGCGATGTGCTGGCGGTGCTGGAGCAGCGCTGGCCGCCGGTCAACGTCAGCCTGATTGCGGTGCCGGTACAGGGCAAGGCGGCCGCCCCGGCGATGATCGCGGCACTCGGCCTGCTGAATCGCCAGTCGGCGCTGGACCCGCTGCGCGATGTGATCCTGCTGACCCGCGGTGGCGGCAGCCTGGAAGACCTGTGGGCCTTCAACGATGAGCACCTGGCCCGGGCGATCTTTCATTCACGGCTGCCGGTGATGTCAGCCGTGGGCCATGAGGTCGACGTGACCCTGGCCGACTTCGCCGCCGACCGTCGCGCCCCTACTCCGTCCGCTGCCGCCGAGCAGCTGGTCCCGGATCGCCTCACGCTCTCGAGGCAGCTCGAGGATATCCAGCGCCAGCTGGTGCTCAGCCAGCGCCGCCGCCTGAATACCGAGGCTCAGCGCCTCGATCATCTACGCGCCCGGCTACGCCACCCCGGTGCGGTGCTGGATCAGCAAGGCCAGCAGCTTGCTCAACTGGAGGTGCGATTACGGCGGGCGATGGACGCACATCTGACGAGACAGCAGCACCATCACCGGCAGCTGGCACAGCGTTTGAGCCAGCGCTCACCGCGGCAATGTTTGAGCGAGGCCGAACGGCGCCTGAAAGAGCGTTATCGACGCCTGGAAGCCGCCATCAAGCGCGAGCAGTCCACTCATCGGCAGCACCTCGCCGCCATGGTGCGGGAGCTGCAGGCAGTGAGCCCGCTGGCGGTGCTGGGACGCGGCTACGCCATCGTGCAGGACAGCACCGGACGGATCATCCGCCAGGCAGAAGATACCCAGCCCGAACAGTTACTGAACATTCGGCTGGGCAAAGGAAGGCTAGGTGTCAAAGTGGAAAGCAAAGAGACTTGAACAAAGCGCTGAACAGAGTCCTGACCCAAAATCCTAGGCATCAGGGCTCGTCGCTATAGCAGCCGCCCGGTTTGAAGCTCGAGGGCTCCAGCTCATGGCGAGCCAGCAGCTTGTAGAAGTCGGTGCGATTGCGTCCGGCGATTCTGGCCGCCTGAGTCACGTTGCCTTCAGTGATCTTGAGCACCTTGACCAGATAGCTGCGCTCGAAACCGGCCCGGGCATCATTGAAGGTCGGCAGCGCATTTTCCTCCGCCTCCAGCGCCTGGGTCACCAGCGCCTCGGGAATGATCGGAGAACTGCTCAGCGCCACGCACTGCTCTACCACATTCACCAGCTGACGCACGTTGCCGGGCCAGGCACTGGCGGCCAGCAGGTTCAGCGCCTCGCGCGAGAAGCCCTTGACGAAGGGCTTGTGCCGCGCCGCGGCCTGAGCCAACAAATGTCTGGCCAGCAGGGGTACGTCTTCAGCGCGGTCTTTCAGCGGCGGCAGCTTGAGGTTGACGACATTCAGCCGATAGAACAGGTCTTCCCGGAACTCCCCTTCCTGCATGGCTTCGGCAAGGTCGCGATGGGTGGCCGAGATCAGGCGCACGTCGACAGGAATTGTCGCGACCGAGCCCAAGGGACGAATCTGGCGCTCCTGCAGCGCGCGCAACAGCTTGATCTGTAGCGACAGCGGCATGTCTCCGATTTCGTCGAGAAACAGGGTGCCGCCATCCGCGGCCTGGAAAAGGCCCCGATGTTCATTGATCGCCCCGGTGAAGGCGCCTCGCGAATGACCGAACAGCTCGCTTTCCAGCAGCTGCTCCGGAAGTGCCCCACAGTTGATAGCCACAAACGGCTTGTCGGCACGCCGGCTGGCCTTGTGAATGGCCGCCGCCATCAGCTCCTTGCCCGAGCCCGAGGGGCCAGTCACCAGCACGCTCACGTCCGAGGTCGCCACCATCTTGGCCTGCTCGAGAATGCGCCCCATCTCGGGACTGCGAGTAATGATCGCCGAACGCCAGCTCTCGTCGGCTTCGCTGCCGCTGCCGGTGCTCTGGGCCAGCGCCTCGTCAATCGAGGTGAACAGCTCATCACGATCTACCGGCTTGGTCAGAAAGCTGAATACGCCTTCACGGGTAGCGCTGACGGCATCAGGGATCGAGCCATGGGCGGTAAGGATAATCACCGGCAAGCCGGGCATGCGGCGCTGAATTTCTCGGAACAGCGCCAGGCCATCCATCTCGTCCATGCGCATGTCGGAAAGCACCAGGTCCGGGCGCTCCGCTTCAAGGCGCCTGAGTGCTTCCTTGCCACTCTCGGCGGTGGTGACGCGAAAACCGCGGCTTTGCAGACGCATGCCCAGCAATTTCAGCAAGCTGGGGTCATCATCCACCAACAGGAGATGGGCCCCCTGTTCGCTGTTTACTCGTCGGCTTGCGGACATAGGTTCTCTACTCCTCGGGCTCATTCGGTCTGCTGCCGTAAATTGATATTGCGTTCAATATCGGTCAGCGCCTCAATTTTCATGTTCAGCGCCTCAAGCTCCGCGTTCAGATCCTTGTTCACCGCATTCAGTGCACTGCGCGCGCTACGCGCTTCAGCCAGGCGTGCGCTAGCTTCTCGGCGCTCTTCCAGCTCGTTGAGCCAATAGCTCAGTAGCGGCTGCAGGCGCGGCGGTGCAGTGGACAGATCAGCACGTAACAGGCTGGACGCCTGACTTCGCTCGCCATCGTTACCCCAGGCCAGCAAGACGGCTCGGGCCAGGCGCTGATCGGCTCGCTCTGCGCCGACTTTTTCTCGCATTCCCTCTCGCCACTCGCTGTCTCCCTGCTGAGACGCCAGCCCGAAGGCAATCCAGTCATCAAGCAGGCAGCCATCCAGGCTGAAATCAGGGATCTCACTGTGACAGGTCTGGTAATAGGCTTCCTCTTCCACGCTATCAGTCACCGGCAACAACTGCTGGCAGCCCGCCACCGAGAGGAGGACCAGACAGGCCAGTAAAGGACGTAGATTCATGACGAACTCCTTGTATCGTCGCGGGCACTCGTAGCTGCCACTACTTTAATGTCTTCCCCTGGCGGCAGCACTAGCCGGAAACATACCGACAGCCGGTCATGGTCGACCAGACCGAGTATTCCGCGCTGAAGCCGAGCGCAGTCTGCCGCAACAGACAGCCCGATACCAGACCCCTTCAGCGCCCCTTTGCGCCGTACCCGGCCTTGATAGAAGGGTTCGAACAGCCGCTGACGATCTTGCTCGTGAATAGGTTCACCGCTGTTGGCCACCTCGATGTACAGTTCGTTATGCTGGCAGTAGGCATGAATTTCCAATTCGCCAGCGTCCTCTCCATAGGCGATGGCATTGGAGACCAGATTGTCCAGAATACTCATGGTAGCGGTGTGATCGGCACGCCAGTATAAGGGGCCATCGAATACCGTGACGCTCATGCCCTTGCTTTGCAGCGCCAGGCGATGCTTGGCCAGCACTTCCCTAACCAGAGTGGCAATATCCAGACGCGACATTTCCAGACGGCGATTCTGCTGCAGCAGATTATAATCGAGCAGCTGTTCGATCAGATGCTGCAACTCTTTACCACTGGCATCAATCAACCCCAGCACCTCGCGCTGGCTCTCGGTGAGCTCACCCGCGATGCCGTCGGCCAACAGCGCGGCTCCCTCACGCACGCTGGCCAGCGGCGTCTTGAGCTCGTGAGACATGTGGCGCAAAAACTGCTGTTTCTCTTCTTCAAGCTGATGGAGCCGCGAGGACAGCCAGTCCAGCCGCTCGTCAAGCCTGACCAGCTCAGCTGGCCCGTGAATCGGCTTTTGCGGCTTGGCTTGACCACCCCCAATGCTGAGGATGCGTTTCTCCAGATGACTCACCGGTCGGATGATCAGCCGGGTGAAAAGTATCATCAGCAGCAGACTGGCTGACACCAACCCCAGAGCCTGCCACCAGAGCAGCTCCTGTACCGCCACGGCCCGCGAATCAATCCTGTCCAGCCGCTGATCGATCAGCATATTGGTCGCCCGGCGCATGGGTTCGATATGCTCCGCCATGCCCACGAACTCGTCGAGTCGCAGCCGAAACTCGTCCATGGGCAGCTCGCTCATCTCACCCAGCCCCTCCAGATAGGAAACCAGGGCGGAAACATCGGGATCCTTGGGCAGCAGCTGATGATGCTGTCCGAGCAGAGTGGAGAACTCGCTCAGCCGCTCATCAAAGATGGCCAGCAGACTCGGCTCCTCCACCACCGCAAACTGCCGCGCGCTGCGTTCAAGCTCCAGGGCCAGGTTGCCGAGGGTGCGCGCCCGGCGGGTCTCCTCGACGGCCTCTCGCGCACTCTGCTCAGCCAGCTCAGACAGTTCGGACAAGGCCAGTCCCGCCTGATACACCAGCACGGCCAGGGGCAACATGACCATCAGGAATGCCAGCAATACCAACTGCAGCAATGAGCGTGGCCGCCAGCGGCGCGATACAACAGAAGGCATGGCTAACAATCTATATAAAACAAAGGATTTGAATGACATCACTGTCGTCTGACGCAAGAATACCAGAGATAGCCCCATCGGCGCCGGATATTACGCAATGAGGGCAAGCACCCTTTATCGAGAAGAGGGGTGTTCAACAGGCTGATTGTCGTACTGTCGTTTGCTACGACACAGCAAGAAAACGCGTCAGCTATCCCGGCCAGGCGTGGCCTCGTTCGGGCTGTTCGAATTCCTGCCGTCAGGCTTTCGATGCTGAATGGATGAGCAAAAAAAGGCCGGCGGGGCCGGCTAAATACGCAGGGAACTCAGAATTCGGTCACTTGCGAGGGCGGGTGCTGGTGAAGCAAAAGAGGTCGTGCATGAACCAGCCAGTCTCCGGCACAGGGCGGGGCCTGAATGCTGGCCAATCCCCCTCGCAAACTCTCACTGGAAGTTGCCAAAAGCATGCCAAAATAAAAAATTATCTTGTTTAACAGAAAGTTAAATAAAAAAACAAAGCCCCTGCCACATGCTATCGAGCGGCTCATGCACCGGACAGCACCATAAGCGTCTCCATTAGCAGACACCGCAAGGTGGGATTGCAGAAAAATTATTTATAACAGAAGGTTAGGTCTTTTCTTTTTGCGACACTCAGACCTCGTCTTCGTCTTGACGATGCGCCTTTCCCGGGCACACCTGGACGGGTAGAGACAGGAACCCACGGGGAGCGATTGCAAGGTCAGCTCAATGACTTGATCAGGATTCGCGATCGACGCGCATAGTTATATGTCTCACGCCGCAGCACAGGCAGCTCCGAGAGATCCGCCACCCGAAAGCCATGTTCGATAAACCAGTGGGCAGTATGGGTGGTCAGCACAAACAGCGACTGCAGCCCCCGCCGCCGAGCGCGCCGTATCACTTCATCAAGCAGCAGCTCTCCCCGCTCGTCTCCCCGGTAATCGGCATGGACGACCACACAGGCCAGCTCTCCTGCGGTCGAGTCAGGCTGGCTGTGCAGCGCTGCACAGGCGATGATCATACCGTCGCGCTCGATGACCAGGTAGTCATCGATCTCGACCTCGAGGCGCTCGCGAGAGCGTGCCACCAGCATGCCATTGCTCTCGAGGGGGGCCACGAGTTCTAGCAGGCCGCCGATGTCGCCGACCTCGGCGCTCCTGAGCTGCTCATAGCGCTGCTGGGTAATCATGGTGCCGACTCCATCCCGGGTAAATAACTCACCCAGCAGGGCATCATGATCTTGCCAGGACAGCAGATGGGTTCGCGCCACTCCCTGACGAGCAGCCTCACAGGCCGCCCCGAGATGACGCGCCAGCTCGCTGCCTGGCGCAGCACGCTCGAGCCAGTGGGAAGCATCGTCCGGTGCCAGCTGACGCTGGAGCACCCCCTCCTCGACCAGACCACTGGCCTGGCCAAGCAGAATCAGCTTGTCGGCGCCCAGCGCCGTGGCAGTACGGCAGGCAACATCAGCTGCTTCCAGCTCGAAGACTTCGCCGGTGCTGGAGAACCCCAGCGGCGGCAGCAGTACCAGGCAATCCGTGGCCAACAGCTGCTGCAGTGCCGTCTTGCGCACCCGACGCACTTCTCCACTACGCTCGAAGTCAACGCCATCGCGGACCCCCAGCGGCTTGGCCATCACCAGATTGCCGGACACCACCGTCATTTCCACACCGTGCAACGGCGAATTGGGCAAGCCTAACGACAGCCGGGTTTCCAGCCACAGGCGCTGCTCGGCGGCCACCCGCTCCATCAGAGCCATGATGACGTCATCGGCCACCCAGCGCCCCAGATGCTGACGCGGCTCTATCCCGGCTTCCTCAAGCGCGCTGGCCAGCTGGGCCTGGATGCCCAGCACCACCACCAGACGCACGCCCAGGGTATGTAGCAGGGCCAGGTCCTGAATCAACTGCTCACCCCGCCCCTGCTCCACGGCCTCACCTTCGATCAGGATCACAAAGGTCTGCCCGCGATGAGCATTGATATAAGGCGAGGAGTTACGGAACCAATCGACAAAAGGAAAACGGGTCGACACGGGCTAGCTCCGGCAGGGTGATGACAGGAAGATAAACGACAGGCAATCAAGCATCTGAACTATACATGGAGCGCCAACGACGATACCAGCGGCGCCCTGGGCTATTGCAGCTGAGTATGCCAAGGACACTGCTGGAACCCAGTGATAACCGCGGCTAGCCGAAGATGCCCTTGAACAGAAAGAAGAACAGGATGGCAAGCCCGGCACCCGCCGGCAGCGTGGTCAGCCAGGACATCACGATGGTGCCGATGACCCTCAGGTTGAGTGCCGCCATGCCACGTGCCAGCCCCACACCAAGCACGGCCCCGACCAGCGTATGCGTGGTGGAAATCGGCAGTCCCGTGCCCGAAGCCAGCACCACCGTGGTCGCCGCCGCTAGGGTTGCGGCGAATCCACGGCTTGGTGTCAGCTCGGTGATGCCGGTGCCTACCGTGGCAATCACCTTGTGGCCATAGGTCACCAGGCCTACCACGATGCCGCCGCCGCCTAGCATCAGCACCCACCATGGCACCTGGGCGGCGCCATCGATATCGCCATGCTCGTACACCACGCTGATGACCGCCGCCAGCGGCCCCACCGCATTGGCCACGTCATTGGAGCCGTGAGCAAAGGCCATGGCGCAGGCGGTGAACAGCATCAGGATTCCGAACACCCGCTCAACACCCTCAAACCCGAAGGCATCCGCCTTGTGTGTTTTCGGTGCCAGGCGGCGCTCCATCCAGATGCCCAGCAACATCAGCGTGATACCGAGCAGCAGAGAGTAAAACAGGCTCTCCTCGAAGCTCAGCGACAGCCCGACATGCTTCAGCCCCTTGGTCAGGGTGACCATGGAGATGATGAACCCGACCATCAGCACATACAGCGGCACATAGCGCTTGGCAGCAAGGAAGGGGTCTCGATGTTCGAAGATCAGATGCTGCACCGACTTGAACAGCACGAAGGCAATGGAACCCGCCATCAGCGGCGACACCACCCAGCTGGCGGCAATCTGGCCGACCCGTGACCAGTCCACCGCCTCGAAGCCCAGCCCTGCCAGTGCAAAACCGACGATAGCGCCAACGATGGAGTGCGTGGTTGATACCGGCCAGCCGCGCATCGAGGCCAGCAGCAGCCAGCTGCCCGCAGCCAGTAGCGCAGCCAGCATGCCATAGACCAGCAGCTGTGGGTCTTCCTCCAGCAGGCTGGGGTCGATGATCCCTTTACGGATCGTCTCGGTCACCTGGCCACCGGCTAGCCAGGCGCCCAGAAATTCGAAAACGACAGCGATGCAAATGGCCTGGCGAATGGTGATGGCTCGTGAGCCCACCGATGTTCCCATGGCGTTGGCCACGTCATTGGCACCGACACCCCAGGCCATGAAAAAACCAAAAACACAGGCCAACAGGATGAAGCTATCGCCGTGTTGCACGATGATCGACATGTAAGACAGTCCCCGACTGACGAGTGGGAAGTACGAAGAAGCGAGGTGACTGGCCGCTTATTTGGCCGTCATTATCTGCAGGCGTCCTCCGACCCGCTCGGCGCGATCGGACAGGTCGGCAATGCCGTCGATGATTCGGTAAAGAAACATCACATCGACCGGCGGCAGTTCGGCTTCCAGCGCAAACAGCTGGCGGCGGATGGCAACCTGCTGTGCATCAACCTGATGCTCGAGGTGATGCAGCTCACGAACCAGGTTATCGATGACATCGGAGACGGCGCGGCCGAAGCCGGACTCCAGCAAGCCTTTCAGCTCTTCCAGAGCCTCGCGGGCCTGGTTCACGCAGGCCACCGAGGTGCGCAGATAGTCACGCATTGGCTGGGCCAGAACGTCCGGCACTCGCATCTTGCGGCCCATCATGATGCCGCTGATATCCCTGGCCTTGTTGGCGATATGGTCCTGGGCGCTGATCAGATCCAGCAGGTCAGAACGTGACACCGGCAGGAACAGCGTGTTCGGCAGGTTGAGACGCAGCTCAGTCTTGAGGTCGTCGGCCTCGTGCTCGAGACGTGTGATGCTTTCGCGATGAATGCCAGCCTGTATCCAGTCTCCCTCGAGGGTGGCCTCGAAGAATGGCAATAACTCTTCTGCACAATCATCAACCTTGACGATATGCTCAAGAAGCGGCTGGAATGGCGAGCGACCGAAGATCGCCGAGAAAGGGTTCGATGTCACCATGAGACGTCCAAATCGGGAATTGGCGCGAGGCAGTATAGTGACTCCGTACCAGGAATGTCATGGAAAAAACATTGAGGCGTCATCTTATGCGAACAGCAGGTTGATTCATGGCACATGAAATCGAGCTCAAACTGGCGCTTGGCGCCCTCGCTCCCCAGGCATTACGCAACCATTCGCTGCTTGCCGGCACTTCCCCGCGTCGCCTGCATCTGTGCAATAGCTATTTCGATACCCCAGGTGGTGAACTGCAGGCGGCTGGCATGGCACTGCGTCTGAGGCATGACGGCAAGAGCTACCGCCAGACCCTGAAGACCCGCGGCCATAGCCTGGGGGGGCTGTCGCGTCGTGGCGAATGGGAGTGGGAGGTGCCAGGCCCGGCACTGGATCTTGACGGCCTGGCCGCGCTGCCGGCGCTCGCCGATGTCAGCAGGCAAGCGCTCAGCCGACTGACGCCGGTCTTCACCACCGACTTCCAGCGCGAGGCGTGGCTGCTGAAAAGCCCGCGGGCCCATATCGAAGTGGCATTAGACCTGGGCGAGATACGTGCCGGACAGCGCAGAGTGCCGATACGCGAGCTGGAGCTGGAGCTCAAATCCGGGGACCCCGAGGTGCTGCTGGACCTGGCGCAGTCCCTTGCCGAACAGGTGTCAATGCGCCCCTCCGACACCAGCAAGGCCACTCGCGGCAATGTCCTGCGCGGCCAGCCCTGGCAGCTGCCGCCGCTGGACGCGCCGCTGCAGCGCGCCCTTGTCGCCCTTGATGCCCTGGCGGATACCGGAAACCCGATATGGCAAGAGCAGGCTCGCCAGGCGCTGATGGTGCTGGCCGACTCGACGGATGACGCCGTCAGCCAGCCGGCCAGGGCATTGATGAATGCACTGGGCTTCTCTCGACCCGATGCTCAACCTGGCGCCCAAGAACACGCACAAGAACATGTTCAGACTCATGCCCGGAGCCACGTACTGGACAACGACGGCTGGAACATGCACTGCAGCCAGCATGCCCTGCGCCTCATTCGGTGCCTGACGCCTTCACCCGCCCCGTGACTGACCACTCAAGGATGATGCCGTGAATCCAATGGCTCCACTCAAGCCGGCCTCCCAGGGTCTGCGAACCTGGCTTTTTCAGGTCATCTTCGAATCCGACACGGCGCTGGCCAAAGGCTTCGATATCGTGCTGATCGGCATGATCATTACCAGCGTGCTGGTGGTGATGCTCGAGAGCGTGGCGCACCTGCGCACGGACTATGGCAACTGGTTCACCCTCATTGAATGGGGTTTCACGACGCTGTTCACCATCGAGCTCGCGCTGCGACTGTATTGTCTGGAGCGGCCGATGCAATACCTGCGCAGCTTCTATGGCCTGATCGATCTGTTCGCGATCCTGCCTTCCTGGCTCGCGCTGCTGCTGCCCGGCGCCCAGTCGCTGGTGGTGTTGCGCCTGCTGCGCACCCTGCGCATCTTCCGCGTGCTGCGACTGATGGAGTTTGTCGGCGAGGGGCAGTTATTGATCGGCGCACTGCGGCGCAGCGGACGGCAGATTCTGCTGTTTCTGTTCACCGTACTGATGCTCGTGACCATCTTCGCTTCGCTGATCTACCTGATAGAGCCTGTCGAAGCCGGCTTCACCAGCATTCCCAGGGCCATCTACTGGGCGGTGGTCACCTTGACCACCGTGGGATTCGGCGACATTACCCCGGTCACCCCGCTCGGCCAAGCGATTTCGGTGATGGTCATGCTGACCGGCTACTCGATCATCGCCGTGCCCACCGGGGTGTTCTCTGCCGAGGTCATCCGCTCGATCCGATCCGACCGCTACTCGGACGAAGCCTGCCCCGGCTGCGGCCATGATCGCCATGAGCAGCGCGCCCGCTACTGCCTGCGCTGCGGCACCTGGCTGGACGAACACACCCCGGACCCCAACAAGAAAGACGAGGACGAGGAGGACGACAAGAAAGTCGAGGAAGAAAGCCAAAGCGGAGACAACAGCGAAAGCAACAGCGAGGCCGGGCCAGGGGCGGGTTGAAGCCCAGACCATTGAAAGCCCGGCTCGGCTTCCGAGCCGGGCTGAGCCGACGAATAAGCTGGACCGCCCTCACTCTCGAAAGGGAGAAACGTCACCGCGGCCTTCACGCATGATGACCGGCGGCAGCTCGCGCAAATCAATCACGCTGGTCGGCTCCAGATGACAGGCTCCGCCATCAATCACCAGATCCAACTGGTTGCTGAAACGATCGCGAATCTCTTCGGCGTCGGTCATCGGCAGATCCTCGCCCACCGGAATCAGCGTCACGCTCATAAGCGGCTCGCCCAGCGCATCCAGCAGTGCACGAGTAATCGCATGATCCGGCACTCGCACGCCGATGGAGCGGCGCTTGGGGTGCAGCAGCAGCCTGGGAACTTCGTTGGTTGCGTGCAAGATAAAAGTGTAGGCACCGGGCGTATTGGCCTTGAGCAGCCGAAACACCGTGTTGTCGAATTTGGCGTAGGTGCCGATCTCGGACAGGTCGGAGCACACTAGGGTGAAGTTGTGCTTGTCATCCAGCGAGCGCAGCCGCTTGATACGATCCACGGCCTTCTTCTCACCGAGCCTGCAGCCCAGCGCATAGCCCGAGTCGGTGGGGTAGGCGATCACGCCGCCGCCTTGAATGATCTGGATTGCCTGTTCGATAAGGCGCTTCTGGGGATTTTCCGAATGAATCTGGAAGAACTGGCTCATGGGCTCTCCTGATGGCTGGGGAAAAATGGCGGGCTCCCGACGCGAAGAAGCGCTGAAGCAGTCGACGATTTCTACTGAGCGCAAGACACATAGCGCGCAAAGCATGCGTGCACTATGTGAGGATTTGCAGTCGCGTGCAACACGACGACCCGTTCACAGCGGTGGCTTGTCCACAACAGCGACTAGGGCCTGTTGACGTTTCCTCGCGAACCGCGTTGCTGCGCTAACAGGCCCTAAGCCAGCAGTTGCTCCTGAAAAAAAGCCCGCAGCCGCGGATGCGTCCACACCGGCAATACCGCGGTGCGCGGCACGGGACTCATGCTGCCCGGCGCCAGATGCCCGCCGGGGAAGTGAAAGTCGCTGCCGATCGAACCGTAGAGTTCGCGATCCTGCAGCTGCCGGGCCAGATCGCGGGTCACATCGGGATTCTGAAAGCCACTGACCAGCTCAGCCGCCTGTCCCCCCGCCGCCCGAAAATCATCCAGCAACAGACCGCGTTTGCGACGCGTGAGGCCATAGTGCAACGGGTGCGCCAGCGCCGCGACGCCACCGGCCGCCACGATCCAGCCCACCACTTCAGACAGATAGGGCCACATGGCCTTGACGTCGCCGATCTTGCCATTGCCCAGGTACTTGGCAAAGGCGGATTTCATGTCCACCACCAGACCGGCCTCGACCAGCGCACGGGCAAAGTCCGGCCGCCCTAAAGGACGATCACCGCCGGCCTGAGCCCGGGCACGGGCCAGTGCATCAGACAGGCCCAGCTTTTCCAGCCGCTTGGCAATGACGGAGGAGCGCTGGTCACGTGCCTGAGCCTGAGAAACAAGACCCTCGATCATCGGCCCCTGGGCACCATCGGGCAGCAAACCGACCACATGGATATTGATGCCGCGCCACTGACTGGAAAGCTCCGAGGCCGGAAGCACCTCGACGCCCAGCTCGCGGCCGCGAACGCGTGCCTCATCGACGCCATCCATGGTGTCGTGATCGGTCAGCGCCACCCAGCGCAGTTCGCGCTGATGACACAGCTCCACCAGCGCCGTCGGAGAAAGGCGTCCGTCCGAAGCGGTAGAATGCATGTGAAGGTCGATGTTCGGGGTCTCGCCCTCGAAGACATCGGGAAGCAGGCTCATTGACATGACGTCGCCAGGTGACTTTGTCAGAATACCCTGCATGTTACATCATCCACCGTCGAGGAATTGATCCGATGCTCTACGCCATTATCAGTGAAGATGTTTCCAACAGCCTGGAGCGCCGCCTGTCCGCACGGCCCGACCATCTGGCACGCCTGGAAGCGCTGCGTGACGAAGGCCGTCTGGTGCTGGCCGGTCCGCACCCGGCAGTGGACAGCGAATCGCCGGGAGAGGCCGGCTTCAGCGGCAGCCTGGTGGTTGCCGAGTTTGAAGACCTCGCCAGCGCCCGAGCCTGGGCCGATGCCGATCCCTATATCATCGCCGGCGTGTACGCCAAGGTGGTCGTCAAGCCGTTCCTCAAGGTGCTTCCCTGAGCACCATCAACAGGCCCGCCGGGTTTCCCACAGCTTCTGTGGATAAGCTTGTTGAAACGCCGCGGATGCTTCGCGCCAGGCCTGCTCACATGGCGCCGCGGCGATATTGATCAACAATTGACCGGAGCCCAACTTGACCGCCTCCCCCGATGGCCTGCCGCCGCTGACTGGCCTTTCTTCTGCGCGTCTGGAATGGCGCGCCGATGACAGCGGCGACGCCACGCCTCACTCCAGCGCCTTCGATGACGTCTATTTCTCGCGCCACGATGGCCGCGCCGAGACCGAGCATGTATTCATCAAGGCCAACCGGCTGGCCCAGCGTCTGGCCGACTGGCAACGGCCGCGCCCTTTCGTGATCGCCGAAACGGGGCTTGGCACCGGGCTGAACGTGCTGTGCGCCTGGGCTTGCTTCGATGCCCACGCCCCTGCCCGGGCGCGGCTGCACCTGATCTCCACCGAGAAATATCCGATGACGCGAGAGGATCTGGCCCGGGCGCTCTCCGCCTGGCCGGAGCTTGCCGAACGCGCCGGGGTGCTGATTCGCCAGTGGCCGGAGCCGGTCAGCGGTATCCACCGCCTGTGGCTCGATCACCGAGTGACGCTGGATCTTCACTTCGGCGACACCGTAGAGCGCCTGGCGCTGCTGGACGGCCAGGTGGACGCCTGGTTTCTGGACGGCTTCGCGCCGGCGAAGAACCCGGAGATGTGGAGCGACGCGCTCTACCAGGCGATGGCCGCACGCTCCCGACCCGGCGCGACCTTTGCTACCTTCACCTGCGCCGGCATCGTCAAGCGCGGCCTCAAGGCGGCGGGATTCAGCTGGCGCAAGCTGCCGGGCTTCGGTCGCAAGCGCGAGATGCTGGCCGGCGAGATCGCTGCGCCCCCTGCGGACAGGCGCCGTCGGTCCACGCCCTGGTTCAGCTCTCCAAAAAGCCCGCCCCGAGCCAAGCCCTCCCATCGAGTTGCAGTGATCGGTGCCGGCATCGCCGGCGGCAGCCTGGCCTGGTCGCTGGCGCGCCGCGGCCTGGAAGTCGACCTGTACGATCACCAGGGGCCTGGCGCCGGCGCCTCCGGCAATCCCCAGGGCGCGCTCTACGTCAAGCTGGCAGCCGATACCAACCATCAGAGCCGCTGCTATCTGGTGGGCCTGTTGCACAGTCGACGCTGGCTGGAGACGCTGGACCCCCAGCAGCGGCTCTGGTCGCCCAGCGGCGTGCTGCAGCTGGCGAGCACCCCGCGTGAAGCCAAGCGCCAGCAGCGCTTCTTGGACCAGCACCCCTTGCCGGCGAGCGTGGTGGCCGAATGCGATATGACACAGGCTGGGCAGGCCGCCGGCAGGCCTGTGGCCACGGGGGGACTCGACTACCCCCTGGCCGGCTGGGTGCGTCCGGACGCGCTGTGCCAGCGGCTCGCCTCGCTGCCCGGGGTCAATCTGATCCGGGCCGAGGTGCTGGGACTTTCCCAGCGCCACAGCGGCTGGGAACTGCACGTACGCGACGCCGATGGCAGCGAACGTCGCACACTCGCTGATCAGGTGGTCATCGCCACGGCAACGCAGGCCAATCGTTTCACGCAGACCGCTGCGCTGCCGATCCAGCCGGTGCGCGGACAGATTTCACGGCTGCGGCTGCCGGATGCAGCGCCGCTCCCGCAGCGAGTGATTTGCACCACCGGCTATGTGATGCCGCCGTTGGATGGACAGCTGACCTTCGGCGCAACCTTCTCGCCCAATGACAGCGACACCGAGCTGCGTCAGCGGGACCACGCCGCCAACCTGGCGGAACTTGAAAGCCTGCTGCCGGGCTATCTTCAGGACCATGTTCAGAGCCATGTGGACAACCTCCGTGAGACCGGAGGCGCCGTGAATGCCGACACCCTGACGGGACGCGCCTCGCTGCGCGCGGCAAGCCCGGACAAGTCGCCCTACGCCGGCCCGGTGCCCGACGCCGATGCCTGGCGCAGAGACTATGCGGCCCTGGCCAAGGAC
>ERZ1032675.36-NODE-36-length-21921-cov-4.624165_pt1 | contig 21921 bp, 22 predicted proteins | sample MGYA00516694_ERZ1032675 | MGnify/ENA primary metagenome ERZ1032675 (study PRJEB33719, sample SAMN04261600) | wastewater metagenome | biome: rural village; feature: latrine urine exit; material: soil | place: El Salvador | collected 2013-01-14 ...
CCGCGCCTGCGCCAGCAGGTGCTGCTGGCCTGGGCCGCTGCCCTGGAGCCGCGCCGCGAAACGCTGGCCGAGCTGCTCACCCGCGAGAACGGAAAGCCCCTGGCCCAGTCCCGGGGCGAGATCGGCGGCGCCATTTCGGAGATTCTCTATTACGCCGGCCTGACCCGGCACAATCCCGGCGCCGCCATGGAAGTGGCGCCGGGGGAATTCTCCACGATGTTCCGCGAACCCGCCGGGGTGGCCGGCCTGATCATTCCCTGGAACGCCCCCGGCGTATTGCTGATCCGCGCCCTGGCCCCAGCCCTGGCCGCCGGCTGCACCACGGTGATCAAGCCCGCCGCCCAGACCGCCCTGTTCAACGCCGCCATTCTGGAGCCGCTGCTGGCCCTGGACGCCCTGCCCGCCGGTGTGGTCAACCTGTTCACGGAAAGCGGCCACGCCGGCGCCGCCCACTTGGTGGCCAGCCCGCGGGTGGACGTACTCAGCTTCACCGGCTCCACCGCCACCGGCACCCGCATCATGCAGGATGCGGCGCCGACCATGAAGAAACTGTCCCTGGAACTGGGCGGCAAATCCTGCTGCCTGGTATTCGAGGACGCGGACATCGACGCCATCGCTCCGCAATTGGCGGCGGCGGCCACCATCATCTCCGGCCAGCAATGTACCGCCGCCCGCCGGGTGCTGGTGCACGCCAGCCGACTCGATGTGATGAAAAAAGCTCTGGGTGCCGCCTTGGCCGCCCTGCCCTTGGGCCACGGCTTGAAGCCGGACAGCCGGATCGGTCCGTTGATCGATCATCAGGCCCGGGACCTGGTGGGCCGTCGCATCGACGAGGCTCAGCAGAGCTGCGACGAAGTGATTCTAGCCGGCGGCCGGCCCGACGACGGCGCCCTGCGGGATGGCGCCTTCCTGTCGCCTAGCCTGATTTACCATCGTGACAGCGGTGCCTTCTTCTGCCAGGAGGAAATCTTCGGGCCGCTGCTTGTGCTGGAGTCCTTCGAGGACGAAGCGGAGGCGGTAGCGCGGGCCAATCACACTGAGTTCGGGCTGTCCGCCAGTGTCTGGACGCGGGACGGTGCCCGCGCCTTGCGCGTGGCCCGGGCGCTCCGCGATGGTACAGTATGGATCAACGACCATAACAAGCTGTTCGCCGAGGCGGAGACCGGTGGCTATCGCAAGAGCGGCCTCGGCCGCCTGCACGGCTTCGATGCGTTGATGGACTTCACCGAGCTGAAGCACGTCTATCAAAACGTCGGTACGGTCTGAATCCACCCTGCCGAGGCCGCCATGGAGCTACGCCAGCTGAAGTACTTCACCTGTCTGTACGAGGAGGGCTCGGTGACCCGGGCCGCCCAACGTCTTAATATCGTGCAGCCGGCGTTGTCCATGCAGATCTCCAAACTGGAGGAAGAATTGGGCCAGGCGCTGTTCGAGCGCACCTCCAAGGGTATGATTCCCACCGAGGCCGGCGATCAGGCCTATAGCCTGTTCATGCCCCTGCTCGGCCAGCTCCTGGAAGCACGGCAGATCCTGATCCACCGCGATGGTGAGATCAGCGGCCGCATCCACGCCGGTCTGATCGCGTCGGCGGCCAACCAAGCCCTGGCCAGCACTCTGGCCTACTTCGTCGAGCACCATCCCAACGTGGAGTTGCAGGTCAGCTACGGCTACAGCCAGAACCTGGTCGACCGGGTGCTCTCCGGCGACCTGGATTTCGCCGTCATAAACCAGAGCTTTCTGCAGGAACGGCTCTCCCGCATCGATCTGGTGGACGAGGAGCTGCTGGTGGCCACCGGAGCCGCCAACCGACTCCGGGTGAAGACCCCTGTGCCACTATCGGCCCTGCGCGAACTGAAGCTAGTGCTGCCTTCTCGGCTGCACGGCTTGCGCATTGTCATCGACCAATCCCTGGCGGCGCTGGGCCTGGAACTGGCGCCGGCGCTGGAGCTGGACGACCTCACCGTGATCGAGACTTTCCTGCGCCGCAGCGACTACGTAAGCATTCTTCCGGCCACGGTGCTGCGCCCTGGGTTGGAGGAAGGTGCCCTGCGTGCCTACCCGCTGGACCGCCCGGGCCTCAATCGAAGCATGGTGTGCGTGCACGACGGCCGCCGGCCGCTGTCCCCGGCGGCGCGGCTGTTCGTGGACATCATCGGCAAGACCCTGGCCACCGGGCTCAACTCCATTCACTTCTACAAGGAAGGCGCCACCGACCATGACCTCGACTGAAGCCCGCCCGCAACGCCTGATCATCGGCATTTCCGGCGCCTCCGGCGCCGTCTACGGCGTGCGCCTGCTGGAACTGCTGCGCGACAGCCCCATCGAGACCCACCTGGTGGTGAGCAAGTCGGCGCTGATCACTGTGTCCCATGAAACCGGCCTGTCCTGGTCGGACCTCAAGCCCATGGCCTCGGTGTGCTACTCCAACCAGGACATCGGCGCCGCCATCGCCAGCGGCTCCTACAAGACCCTGGGCATGATCGTGGCGCCCTGCTCCATGCGCTCTATGTCAGAAATCGCCAGCGGCGTTACCTCGACTTTACTGACTCGGGCTGCCGACGTGGTACTTAAAGAGCGGCGCCGATTGGCTCTGATGGTGCGCGAGACACCGCTGCACCGGAACCACCTGCGCACCATGACCGAACTGGCCGAGCTGGGGGCGATCATCGCACCGCCGGTCCCAGCCTTCTATGCGCTGCCGAAAACCCTCGACGAGATGGTCGACCATAGCTTGGGTCGGGTGTTGGATCTGTTCGACATTGAGCTGGGTATCGTGCGCCGTTGGCGCGACGAAATGGAAGTGGGTGATGCAGGCACATGATCTTCAGGTTATAGGTCGCATTCACATGCCCATCGGCCTGGACCTCAGCAGCAAGCCCCCAACCGAGATCGCCTTGGCTGTCATGGACGATATCCTGCGTGTTTACAATGGGAAAGCACGCGATGCACTGTGACAATGTCGTCGCCCTGGTATTGGCGGCGGGCCGGTCGCGTCGATTTGGCAGCGACAAGCGCCGTGCCCGCCTGCCTGGCAGGGGGATGCTGTTGGCCGCCACCCTGAAGACTATATGTCCGCACTTTGCCGAAACCCGAGTGGTACTGGGAGTCGAGGACAACCCTGTCGATCTGGGCATTCCCGAGGACGTTGGCACCATCGTTGTCGCGGAGGCAGATCAAGGCATGGGAGCAAGCCTTGCTGCTGGCATCCAAGCATTGAGTTACGATAGCGAAGCGCTTGCAGTGGCGGTAGTGCTGGGGGATATGCCTTGGTTGAGCGGGGACACCTTTGCTCTATTGTGCTCAAGGGCTAGTGATCGGGCGATCGTGAGGCCCATCTACCGGGGGCAGGGTGGGCACCCGGTACTGTTCGGGCGCTGTTTCTGGGGGTCGCTGGAGCGCTTGACCGGCAATGAGGGAGCTCGCTGTATAGTGGATCAATACCGCCACTGCTGTATCGAAATCAAAGTGCAGGATCCTGGTGTGGTACAGGATGTCGACCGGCCAGGCGACCTGTTCCTGGGCAGTGCATGACAGGGCTTGGGGGCTGCAGCGAGGCGCATTTTGCGACTTTGGTCTTGCGGTGACCGGTGTGCGGTCAAGAGATGGTACGCTGAGGTGAACCAGTTCACCTTACATTTCTACTGACGAGGACGTTATGTCGAGTGCCCACCGCATCTTGCATGGCGAGTTTGGTCGCGTTGCCCTGCTTGACATGGACGAGTCGCTGGTGCCCCACGCCCATTCGGAATGCCATGTACTGCTCAAGGTCTCCGGGGAAGATACCTACTTCTCGGTGCGTGACCGCAGGTTGCCGCTGACCGACAGGACGGCGGTACTCATCAACGCCTGGGAGCCGCACTTCTACGACCACCAGCGTGGTGCGGGCGATACCCTGATCCTGGCGCTGTATATCGAGCCGAGTTGGCTGGCGGCCCTGCAGCGTGGACTGGCGCTGAGTGGCCGCCCCGACTTCTTCTCTACTCCCGGCATCGAACTCACGTCCCGCATGCGACACCATGCCGACCTGCTGATCGACGCCATGTTCTCTTTCGGACTGGTGCCTCAGGACAGGCTGGAAGAGCTGCTGTGTGATTTGATGATCGGCATCACCGAGAAACACTCCGACTGGCGCCACTTAGCCAAGCTGAGAGTGGGGATGGCCAGCGACTTCTACGATGCAAGAATTCGCCAGGCGAGCCAGTTCATTCTCGACCATCCTCAAGGGGAACTGGACATGGAAGGCATCGCCCGCCAGTGCGGCCTTTCCCGGGCGCATTTTTATACCCTTTTCAGGAAGAACACCGGCATGACACCGCAGATGTTTGCCAACATTGGTAAGATGCAGATGGCGTTCCGGTGCCTATCGGACAATCGCTCAGGCACCCTTGGAAACCTTTCTGAGGCCCTAGGGTTTTCCGAGCAGGGTCACTTCACACGATTCTTTCGACGTCATATCGGCGCTTCACCTAGTCAGTACCAAAAGGTAATTGATAGTTACATGTCGGGTCCTGCGTAATTGACCGCAAAAAATGTGATCTTGCCCACCTATGCTGGCGCCAACCCGGCCTGCGAACTCTGACTATTAACTGATCACATGGCCATCGCACGTTTTTATGCGTTGATGGCCATGCTCGGGTACTCATCTGCTATACAGCCGAAGTTGCAATTAGCTGTCGGGTCCCGTGTGATTCACCACCCGTTTGGTAAATAAATCAGGCTGCTTTTTTGCCACTTCATCGCTGCGATCGGCGGCTAATGTTGAAGTGGCTTCTGCAGGTTTGACCACGGACCGTAGTTGCCTGCTTGTGCAACTTGAAGTTCATGAGCCTGCTCCCGAATTAATTGATGAGAAGCTCACTGGCTGCCAGAAGGGATAACTGCTATAGCTAATTTGATAAACCTGAATCCTACATCTATAAGTTATAGGAATGTGGGAAAAAGCAGCATTCGAGCATTGGCAAGTGCCTTCACAGATGTCCATTTTCAGGTAGCCGATCGGATGGCGTTTGAATGTTGGCTTGCCCTTCGGCTCATCGGTCTGACGAGGCAGCTGGCTGATCCCGTGGCGCGCATACAGCCAATACAGGCTCGAACGCGTCAGATCAGGAATAAATATAAATCGCTGGAGCGCAAAGAGACAGTAATCTAGGGCGAGCCAAGTGGTGCGACGAAAGGTGATCGCAGCGGCCTCTTCAAGATCCGGCAAGGAGGTAAAGCTTGGTTGCTTGGGGCCCATGCGCTCATCTTCCACGGAACTCCGACGCCGCCTTACGCACCGTTTTGGGGTTGAGGTTTAGCGGCGGCTCAGCTCCACGTTCGAAGCTGACCGATCGCTGTTGTGTTTTCGGATGGCGTGCGTGGTCCTGGCGCGTTGATGAAGTACTTGAGCCATGGATCCCTTGTAGTGGCATAGTGAATCTGGCCACCTGATTTAGAGTGTATGAACACTCACAGAGACAGTCAGGTGCAGATGATGACGAAGAAGAGAACGTTCAGCCCGGAATTTCGCTTGGAAGCGGCCCAACTCGTGGTCGATCAGGGTTACACGCTGAAGGCGGCGTGTGAGGCCATGGGAGTTGGCAAATCCACCATGGAATATTGGGTACGCAGGCTTCGGGCTGAGCGAGCAGGCAAGGCGCCGCTGAAAGGTGAGGCTCTGACGCCGGAACAGCGTGAAATCCAGGAACTGAAGCGCAAGCTGCGGCGGGTGGAGGAAGAGAAGGAAATATTAAAAAAGGCTACCGCTCTCTTGATGTCGGACTCCCTGAGCAATTCTCGATAATCGAGCGACTTGAAGAGAGCTATGCGGTGCAGCACTTGTGTCAAGTGTTTGGGGTGCATCGCAGTAGCTACCGGGCCTGGCGTGACCGGGATAGAAGGCCCTGTGAGACTGAGCAGAAGCTGCTGGATCAGGTTGTCGAGGCGTATACCGCCAGTAACGGCTCTGCCGGCGCTCGCAGCATCGCCAAAATGGTCACGCAGGCTGGAACACAGCTGAGTCGTTATCGGGCCAGCAGGCGGATGAAGCAGTTGGGGCTGGTGAGCTCACAGCCGCCAAGCCACGCCTACAAGAAGGCTGATCAGCCGCACCTGGATATCCCGAATGTTCTCGATCGGGAGTTCGATGTAAAGGAGCCAAATCAGATATGGACCGGCGACATTACCTATATTTGGACAGGGGCACGCTGGGCTTATCTGGCGGTGGTCATCGACTTGTATGCCCGTAAACCAGTGGGCTGGGCATTGTCATTGTCTCCGAATACAGAGTTGGTGAAGAAGGCACTGACCATGGCCTACGAATCGCGTGGAGAGCCACCGGACATTTTGTTTCATTCGGATCAGGGTTGCCAGTACACCAGCCTGGTATTCCGACAGACACTCTGGCGCTACCGGATGACACAGAGTCTCAGTCGCCGTGGGAATTGCTGGGACAATGCCCCGACAGAGCGCTTCTTCAGGAGTCTGAAAACGGAATGGATGCCAGAGATTGGCTACCCCAATTTTGGGTCGGCGAAGCAATCTGTCACTGACTATATGATCGGTTACTACAGCAGCCTAAGGCCGCACAGGCATAACGATGGACTGCCGCCGAATGTAGCAGAAAAGAACTACTGGAATGCTCAAAATTCGGTGGCCAAAAACACTTGACCACTACACCTCTCGTACCATGGACCATTACACACCGGGACTAAAAACCTAATCTTCCGTACTTACAAGCCAGCTTTCCACCGTCTCTGAGCCGTACTCGTCTTTCCACGCCTTCAGCGTCTTCTGGTTGCCGCCACGGGTCTCAACTACCTCACCCGTATTCGGGTTCTTATAGATCTTGAGCTTCCGCTTGGCGCGACCCGAGGCCTTGGTGCTGCTTGATGACTTGTTGGCTGTGGGCGTCGGGTCGAGCAGCTTGATGACGTCGGAAGCCGACTTGTCGAACTCCCGCATCAGAGTCTCAAGATGGTTCTTGAAGTCGAGCTCGGCCTTGAGTCGCTCGTCATTCTTCAGATTGTCCAGCTCTTCCTGAAGCTGCTTGAGCTGCTGTTCTTTCTGCATGTAGGTGTTCAGTAGTGACATGGAGTGATCTCCGGGCTGTGCCCAATCGTTGCTGTCTGTCGTGACCACCATTTCTGGTGGCGGTATGAAAAGTATGCTTTACCTTGATATCTTATTACCTGAATCCGTGAGACCGGCCCCCTGAAAAGCTTCTAAACTGCTGATGTGCATGGCAATATAGCGAATATCGCCATTCACCCAGACAGTGCCATGCCCAACGTCAAGTTCCGCGCCAGTCGCCGCACCCTAACCAGCCACGCCGGGCTATCTATCATCGGCCAGTGCCTCGAGATCGCCGGCGTCGACAGCCTCGACGGCCGCTTCCCCACCACGCTGGGCATGCGCACCAGCGACGTGGTCAAGAGCTATCTGGGCCTGCTGTGCCTGGGCATGAGCGACTATGACGCCATCGAGAACTTCCGCCAGGACAAGCCCTTTCGGCAACTGCTCAACCTGCAGAAGGTGCCGAGCACCGCCACGCTGCGTCAGCGCATGGAGAAGCTCGCCGCCAACGACCTGCAGGCTCGGCTGCCGACCTTTCCTGTTGCGCGAAGACAGCGGCTTCGACAGCCAGGCTCACCTGGCCTTGCTCGAGCGCCACCGCCAAGCGTTTGCCGAGGAGGGCCGCCGGCTGGACTATGTCGTCAAATGGAACCCGCGGGATTCGGCCAAGGCCGACCTGGACACCTGGCAGGCCGTGGCTGAAGGCTATTGGGAAGAGCTCCGCCCCGGCAAGCGCCAGGCGCTGTGGACCCAGACCGTCTCGATCCACGACGACAAGGTCGAATACGTCGTCAAGCGCGTGATGCGTCTGGTGGAACGCACCGCCGACCCCGATGGCCAACTCCTGATCGAGCCGGACTATGAGCTGGAAGGCTGGTGGACCTGCCTGGAGAACGCCCCGGAGGCGGTGATAAAGCGCTACCAGGCGCATGCCACCCACGAGCAGTTCCACAGCGAGATCAAGACCGATCTCGACCTGGAGCGGCTGCCGTCGGGCAAGTTCGCCACCAACGATCTGATCCTGCACCTCGCCCAACTGGCCTATAACATCCTGCGGCTGATGGGGCAGCTGGGCATGACCGGCGAACTGAGTCCGGTCCGCCACCCGGCCAAGCGGCGGCGGATACGCACCGTGCTGCAGGAGCTGGTGCATCGCGCGGCCCTCGTGATCCACAAGGCGCGGCAGATCATCCTGGATTTCGGCCAGGACATCGGGCGGATGACGGTGCTCGACACGCTGCGGACCCGGCTGCGTTACCCACGACGATTGCCATGCTGACTGTCGATCGACATCAACTTACCCACAGGCACTTCCGAGCGACACCTGATCGCCAGGTACAGCGTGCCCGGTCGGTGAAAATACGCGACAAAAGGGACCCTCAGAGCCGATCAGCACGGCGATTTTCAGCCATAACAGGGTCAGGTAGGCCGACTAGCGCGGGTGGAGTGGTCAAAAAATGCTCGCTGGTGAGGATAGGGAGAGTGTCGGCGCCAGCTCCACGGATTCAGGTGTAATTCTCTGGGTAGCCGAGTCTCTCCGCAAGGATGGTTCTAGCCATTGCGCGAAACCCATGAACTGTCATTTTATTCTTGAAACCCATTTGATCAAGCGCGGCTTTCATCGCAACATTGCTCATGGGGCGCTTATTACTGCGTGCACCGGGGAAGACGAACTCTGACCTGCCTGTAAGGCCATGAAGATCGCGCAGGATGTCCACGGCCTGCGTGGGTAGAGGCACGATCAGTGGCTGATCAGTTTTGCTGGCTACGAAGGACCATGTCGCATCCTCAAGGTCAATGTCAGCCCATTTTGCGTGGCGGAGCTCGCCGGGGCGCGTGAAAACGAGCGGGGCGAGTTTCAAAGCGGCAATGGTGACGGGCTGCCCTCCGTAGCCATCGATGGCCCGAAGCAGCTCTGCGACATCGTCGGGCTCAGTGATTGCAGCGTAGTGTTTGGTCTTGTTAGGCCGTAGAGCACCGCGGAGGTCCGGAGTGGGGTCGCGCTCGGCACGCCCTGTGGAAATGCCGTAGCGAAACACTTGCCCGCAAAGAGCCTTCACGCGATGGGCAGTTTCTATGTGGCCCCGGTCCTCGATGCGGCGCAGGCAGGTCAATAGTTCAGCTGCGGTGATCTCGGAAAGCGGTCTTTTGCCGATGACTGGAAAGGCGTCGCGCTCGAGTCGTCGGCGGTTCCGCTGGTAGTGATCAGGCACGACGTCATGCTGGTGGACCCGCTCCAGCCATTCCTGTGCCACCAGCTGGAACGTGTTGGCTGCTACCTGTTGTCCGAGCTGGCGCTCGAGCTGCTTGGCCATGCTGGGGTCCACCTCCTCGGCTAACTGCTCCTTGGCCTTGTCGCGCGCTTTTCGCGCGTCCGCCAGCGTTACATCCGGGTAGGTGCCGATCGCGAGTAGCTTTTCCTTGCCAGCAAAGCGGTACTTCATTCGCCAGTACTTGCTGCCAGTCGGTCGGATCTCAAGATAGAGCCCTCCGCCATCGGCCATCCTGGTGGTCTTGTCCTTGGGCTTCGCCGTCTTCACGGCGGTGGCTGACAGCTTGTTGATCTGGCGGCTCATGGGGGACCTCGCAGCGAGCTTGGCAGGTACCCCCATCGTGGTCCGCCTTGCACCTGCGAGGCGACTCAGAAGCCCGGCTGATGCGGTCTGCGGCGAGTTGGGGGTACCAGATTATGGTTTCGACGATGTACCCCCAGATGTACCCCCATCGTTGGGGGTATGTCAAAGGATGACCTGGGAACTCCTGAAACAAGAAAGGGGCCCGGAGGCCCCTGTTCATGCGGTTTCTGGCGTTTCTTGGTAACTCCTGAAACCTGTGGTTGGTGGAGGCGGCGGGAATTGAACCCGCGTCCGCCAATACTCGCCCATTGGCTCTACATGCTTAGGTCCGTCATTTAATTTAACGTTTCAGGCTCCGACGGGCAGGATCCCTCAACGCGATTCCTCTAAAATTTAGCGGTTGACACGAGGACAGGGCCAACCACGATCCCATCAGTCTTAGCTCGTATCCCTTTGGCGATGAATGGGCACATCACCGCCGGGCCGGACTAGAAGCTAGCAGTGTTTAAGCTGCCAGCGCGCCCTGAGCGTAGTTGTCGTCGTTTGCGACTATTCATTTGTGATGTGGTATTTACGAGATACATCACGCTCTCGGCATGCACCGCAGGGGTTGTCATCAGCGTCGAAACCGTGTCGCCCCCGTTGCTCTTGCTACTATACCAGATCAGCACCCTGTGTGTCAGTGCCTGGCTCAGTTCGTTTCAGTGTAAAGCGTCGAAACTCTCGTCTCATTGCCATCCTGATACTTCCAGTACCAACAATGACAGCACGGCACCGAGCAAGTTCAATCAAGCTGGCGCTGTCTCAGGCTTTGTTTTGTTCGCGCATGATGCGGCCCTTTTGGCGCTGCCAGTCGCGGTCCTTCTCGGTGGCGCGCTTGTCATGCAGTTTCTTGCCGGTGACCAGCGCCAGCTCACATTTGACCCGGTTGTTCTTCCAGTACAGCTTGAGCGGTACGCAGGTGTGTCCCTTGTCCTGGGTGCGCGAGAAGATCCTGGCGATCTCCTTGCGGTGCAGCAGCAGCTTGCGGGTGCGCGTGGGATCGGCGACCTCGTGGGTACTGGTCGTGTTGAGCGGCATGATATGGCTGCCCAGCAGCCAGGCTTCGCCGTTCTTGACCAGGATATAGGTGTCGGTGAGCTGGGCCTTGCCGGCGCGCAGGCTCTTTACCTCCCATCCGGCCAGCACCAGGCCGGCCTCGAACACTTCTTCAATGTGATATTCGAAGCGTGCCTTCTTGTTAAGGGCGATGACGTTACTGCCAGGACCCTTGGCTTTCTTGGTGGCCATGAAACCTCTTGCTCTCTACTGGCTGACTCGCTTGCGATGATGACGCCTCTCTTCGCGATACGAGGAGGCGTGATACTATTCGGAGCCTTGAATAACCGCTCATGATACGCCCTGGAACACTTGAAGTCAGCGGAGAGCTTAATGGCAACGGTTAATCGGTCTGCCGTGGTGCGGCATACCCCCAAGCAAATGTTTGATCTGGTCAATGACTTTGAGCGTTATCCGGAGTTTCTGCCGGGATGCCGGCGTGCGCGCTTGATCGAGCGTGACGAGACCCATCTGATTGGCGAGATGACCCTGGGGCGCGCCGGTATCGAGCAGAGCTTTACCACGCGTAATGATCTGCATGAGCCCGAGCGCATCGACCTGTCTCTGGTCAAGGGGCCATTCAAGCGTCTCAAGGGCCGCTGGCTGTTTACGCCGATGGGCGAAAGCACCTGCCGAGTCAGCCTGGAGCTGGAGTTCGAGTTCGCCAACCGTCTGCTTGGCATGGCATTTGGCAAGCTGTTTCAGCAGGTGGCTGGGCAGCTGGTTGATGCCTTCACGCGTCGGGCCGACCAGCTTTATGGACGGTAGCCGGGCTGATGGCTGACGATACCGAGCTGCTCACGGTCGAGGTAGCCTATGCGCTGCCGGAGCGCCAGTGCATCGTCGAGCTGCAGGTTCCCGCGGGCACCACACCCCGCCAGGCGGTCGCCATGGCGCGCTTGGAAACGCACTTTCCGCAGCTGCCGCCTGAAACTTTCCTGGAGGCTAGCCTGGGTATTTTCGGCAAGCTGGTGAAGCAGCCCGAAAGCGAACCCTTGCGTGACGGAGACCGGGTCGAAGTCTACCGTCCGCTGAAGATCGATCCCAAGGCTGCTCGGCTGGCCCGCGCGGAAAGGCAGGGCCGCTAGGCCTGTCTGCTTAGTCTTGGCTTTTCAGGCTGTCCAGCAGGGTGACCTGCAGCTTGTCGCTGCCGGTCGGGCCGATACCGCGCTCCTTGATCAAGGCCGGCGGTGCGGAAAAGTCGCCGTGGCGTTCGATATTGGCCAGCTGGTTGCCGTCAAAGGTCAGCGTCAAGCGACGCTGCTCGATGCCGCCATAGGCCTTGTCGAGGCGATAGAGGTAATCCCACTCGCTGGCGTCGAAGGGCGACTCCAGAAGCGGTGTGCCCATCAGGTCGACGACCTGCTGACGCGTCATGCCAGGCTGTAGCTGGCTGGCCATCTCGCCGGTCACCAGGTTGCCCTGGGCCAGGTCGCGCTTGTAGACGCCGAAGTAGCTGCAGCCGCTGATCAGCATGACCGCAATGGAAAGGGTGATGATTTTGGTCAACTTTTGCATTTGCGTCTGTTCTTCACTATCGTGGGTAGGTCGATCATAACCGACCCTATCCGATACTGCGAAGAGCAATCATGAACGACCAGAATCAAGAGTTGCGCAACGCTGGTCTCAAGGTGACCCTGCCACGCGTCAAGATCCTGCATATTCTCGAAGAAGCCAGCGGAGTTCATCACCTGAGCGCCGAGGATGTCTACAAGACATTGCTGGACGCCGGGGATGATGTTGGCCTGGCAACGGTTTATCGCGTCTTGACCCAGTTCGAAGCGGCCGGGCTCGTGACGCGACACAATTTCGACGGCGGTCATGCCATTTTCGAGCTGACTCGAGAAGAGCACCATGACCATATCGTCTGCCTGGACAGCGGCGAGATCTTCGAGTTCTACGACGAGCTCATCGAGAGGCGGCAGCAGGAAATAGCCGAAGAGCACGACTTCGAGCTGGTGGATCACGCCCTGGTGCTGTATGTGCGGCGCAAGGGTTCAAAGACGACTCGCCAGGACGCACCGATCAGAAAGTAAGCGATCAACGTATCAACGTCAGTTCTTCATCAAAAAAGGCCACGGTTCATCACCGTGGCCTTTTTTGCGCGCTCGAGTAGGCGGTTTCCTTGATCGACGCTTTTTAACTTAAATGGGTGCTTGTTCCTGGCGGCCCAGGCGTCGCCGGTCAATGGTGCGGACGCTGGCTGGCATCAAGCATTTCCCGGGCATGGGCTAGAGTCTGGTCGGTGAGGGTCATGCCGCCGAGCATGCGGGCCAGCTCACCCACCCGGCCTGCCTCGTCGAGCAGTGCCATCTGGGTCAGGGTGTCGTCGTCATCGGCCTGTTTGGAAATATGCAGGTGCTGATGGGCCTGGGCGGCAACCTGTGGCAGGTGGGTGACGGTCATGACCTGGCCGTCGCTGCCCAGGCGGCGCAGCAACTGGCCGACCACTTCGGCGGTGGCGCCGGAAACCCCCACGTCCACTTCATCAAACACCAGACTGGGAATGGTCGAGTGCTGGGCGGCAACCACCTGGATTGCCAGGCTGATGCGTGAAAGCTCACCGCCGGAGGCTACCTTGGCCAGAGGGCGGGCGGGCTGGCCCGGGTTGGCGCTGATCAGGAAGCGGGCGCGATCGAGTCCTTCCGGGGCCGGCCGGGTGCGGGGCTCCAGCTCCACCTCGAAGCGCGCCTTGTCCATGGCCAGAAAGGCCAGCTGGTCCTGCACTTCCTGGCCCAGGCGGCGCGCGGCGCTCAGGCGCGCGGCACTGATGGCGGTGGCCTGTTCTTGCCAGCCTGTCTCGAGGGCGGCGGCCTGGGTGGCCAGCTCTTCCAGAGCACTGTCGCCGCCATCCAGCTCCGCAAGCTCATCGGCCAGCCGCTGGTGGAGGGCCGGCAGTTCGTCCGGTGATACATGATGCTTGCGGGCGATACGGTGCGCTTCGCCGAGGCGATCTTCAACCCAGGCCAGGCGTTCGGGGTCGAGCTCTACGCCGGCGGCGAAGTGGCTCAGCTCGCGGCTGGCTTCCTCGATATGGATGCAGGCATCTCCCAGCATGGTCAGCGCCTCGGCCAGGCTGCCACGGTCGCTGCCGGGCAGTGCCGAGAGGTGGTTGACGGCCTGTTGCAGCAGGGATAGCGCGCCGCCGTGCTCTCCATCGCCATCGCCGTTGCAGCAGCTGACTGCAAACTGGGCCTCGCGCAAACGGTCCTCGGCGTGGGCCAGCTCTTCCTGTTCTTCTTCAAGGCGGCGGCTCTCGCCATCGGCCAGCGCCAGCTGATCGAGTTCTTCAACCTGGTAGTGCAGCAGTTGGCGGCGGGCACGTATTTCGTCGCTGTCATCGGCCAGACGCTTGAGGCGGCGCCTGGCTTCTTGCCACTGCTGAAAGGTGGCGGCCATGGCCGAGACGGCCTCGCCATGGCCGGCGAAGTCGTCCAGCAGACGTAGGTGAGTGTCTTCACGCAGCAGAGCCTGGTGGGCGTGCTGGCCGTGGATCTCGATCAGGTGTTCGCCAATCGCCTTGAGGTCGGCAATGGTTGCCGGCTGGCCGTTGATCCAGGCCTTGGAGCGTCCGGCGCGGGTGACGACCCGGCGCAGCAGGCAGTCATCGGTGGGCAGTTCGCGCCCCGCCAGCCAGTCCTGGGCGCTCGGCAGAGCGGAGATATCGAAACGGGCGCTGAGGTCGGCCCGCTCGCAGCCGTGGCGCACGCTGCCAGCATCAGCCCGCTCGCCCAGGCACAGGCCCAGCGCGCCCAGCAGGATGGACTTGCCGGCGCCGGTTTCTCCGGTAATGGCGGTCATGCCGCCCTCGAGCTCCAGCTCGAGGTGGTCGACGATAGCGAAGTTGCGAATGGCTAGCTCTGTCAGCATGAGGCCTCCCCGGGGTGATCCAAAGGGCTGGTTATCTATTCAGTGCTTTGTGCTTTTATACAGTAGTTGAAGGTCGCGAACAACGCACCCATTTTTGCATGGTGCGCATTGATGCCTTGAGTTCGTCGAGGTAATCCCCATATAGATCGCAACGCACTTTTATCATCCTTAATACCATCCTGCCGACGGCCAGCCAGTCGTCGATTGTCATTCAGGAGAAATGCATGGCTAGAGATTCGCAGACCCCGCTGGACGACGAGCTCGCTCGCCAGCAAGAGGAAGCCGAGCCGCAGGTTGAGCCGGCGGTCACTGGGGCTGATCCGCAGAGTGCCGAAAGCGATCCACAGGACGTTATCGATGCGGCCGTAGAGGCCGAGGATGAGGCCGCCGTGGTGTTTGACGAGTCGGACAACCCCGAGGCTGACCTGCTGGCCGCGCGCGTCGAGGAACTTGAACAGGGGTTGGCCGAGGCCAAGGACCAGGCGCTGCGCGCCGCCGCCGAGGCGCAGAACGTGCGCCGACGTGCCGAGCAGGAAGCGGCCAAGGCGCGCAAGTTCGCGCTGGAAAAGTTCGTCAAGGAGCTGCTGCCAGTGGTCGACAGCCTGGAAAAGGCCCTGGAAGCCATGCAGGATGGCTCCGATGCCCACCGCGAAGGCGTGGCCATGACGCTGAAGCTGCAGCTCGATGTGCTCGGCAAGTTCGGCGTCGAAGTGGTGGACCCGCACGGCGAACCCTTTGATCCCGAGTATCACGAGGCCGTGGCCATGGTGCCCAACCCCGAGCTCGACCCGAACTCGGTGATGGACGTGATTCAGAAAGGCTATCTGCTCAATGGCCGCCTGGTGCGGCCGGCCATGGTGGTGGTCAGCCAGGCGGCTGGCTGACCACTCTGGCGAACATGCTGGCGAAAAGGTTCTCCGGTCCCTTGAAAAACCGTCGAGAACCCCCAGATACAAGGCAATCCGGCGTTAAACGCCGCAAGTGACTAGACATCAGCAACACCAATTCGAGGAACTCCTATGGGACGCATCATCGGTATTGACCTGGGGACCACCAACTCTTGTGTGGCCGTTCTGGATGGCGACAAGGCCAAGGTAATCGAGAACGCTGAGGGCGGACGTACCACGCCTTCCATCATCGCCTACACCGAGGATGGTGAAATTCTGGTGGGCCAGTCGGCCAAGCGCCAGGCGGTGACCAACCCCGAAAACACTGTGTACGCCATCAAGCGCCTGATCGGCCGTCGCTTCGAGGACGATGTCGTCCAGAAGGACATCCAGATGGTGCCCTATACCATCGCCAAGGCCGACAACGGTGACGCCTGGGTCGAAGTGAAGGGCAACAAGCTGGCCCCGCCTCAGGTCAGCGCCGAAGTGCTGAAGAAGATGAAGAAGACCGCCGAGGATTACCTAGGCGAGAGCGTCACCGAGGCGGTCATCACGGTGCCGGCCTACTTCAACGACAGCCAGCGTCAGGCCACCAAGGATGCCGGCCGCATCGCCGGGCTCGACGTCAAGCGCATCATCAACGAGCCCACCGCGGCTGCGCTGGCCTACGGCATGGACAAGTCGCGCGGCGACACCACCATTGCGGTCTATGACCTGGGTGGCGGTACCTTCGATATCTCCATCATCGAAGTGGCCGATGTCGACGGCGAGACCCAGTTCGAAGTGTTGGCCACCAACGGCGACACCTTCCTGGGCGGTGAAGACTTCGACCTGGCGCTGATCAACTATCTGGTCGATCAGTTCAAGGCCGACAGCGGCATGGATCTGTCCGGCGACAAGCTGGCGATGCAGCGCCTGAAAGAAGCGGCCGAGAAGGCCAAGATCGAGCTGTCCAGCGCCCAGCAGACCGACGTCAACCTGCCCTACATCACTGCCGACAACACTGGCCCCAAGCACCTGAATGTCAAGGTGACTCGTGCCAAGCTGGAGTCGCTGGTGGAAGAGCTGGTGGCCCGTTCGCTGAAGCCGTGCCAGATCGCGCTGAAGGATGCCGGCCTGTCCGCGTCCGAGATCGACGACGTCATCCTCGTCGGCGGTCAGACCCGCATGCCGCTGGTTCAGGCCAAGGCTGCCGAGTTCTTCGGCAAGGAAGCACGCAAGGACGTCAACCCGGATGAAGCCGTGGCCGTGGGTGCGGCGATTCAGGGCGGCGTGCTGGGCGGCGACGTCAAGGACGTGCTGCTGCTCGACGTGACGCCGCTGACGCTGGGTATCGAGACCCTGGGCGGCGTGATGACGCCGCTGATCGAGAAGAACACCACCATCCCGACCAAGAAGACTCAGACCTTCTCGACCGCGGATGACAACCAGACGGCCGTGACCATTCACGTGCTGCAGGGTGAGCGCAAGCAGTCCAGCGGTAACAAGTCGCTGGGTCGCTTCGACCTCAGCGACATTCCGCCGGCGCCGCGCGGCATGCCGCAGATCGAGGTTTCCTTCGATCTTGATGCCAACGGCATCCTCAACGTGTCCGCCAAGGACAAGGCCACCGGCAAGGAGCAGTCCATCGTGATCAAGGCCTCCAGCGGCCTCACCGAGGAGGAAATCGCGCAGATGGAGCGCGATGCCGAGGCCCACGCCGAGGAGGACAAGAAGTTCGAGGAACTCGTCCAGCTGCGCAACCAGGCCGACGGCATGGTTCATGCGTCTCGCAAGACGCTGGAAGAGGCCGGCGACAAGGCCAGCGACGAGGACAAGCAGGCCATCGAGACGGCCGCCTCCGAGCTCGAGGAAGCGCTCAAGGGCGAAGACAAGGACGAGATTCAAGCCAAGCTTGATGCCCTGACCGAAGCCTCCGGCAACCTGGCCCAGAAGCTCTACGCCGAGCAGGCCGACGCTGCCCAGGGCGAGGGTGGTGCCCAGGACGCGGGCGCCAAGCAGGACGATGACGTGGTCGACGCCGAGTATGAAGAAGTCAACGACGACCAGAAAAAGCAGTAAACCACGACGTCTGAATCACGGACGACGCCAGCGCGGGGGCCAGTCTCCCGCGTTGGTGTTTGTACAGCGTCGCTACGGAGGCGGACAGACTCATGTCCAAGCGTGACTACTACGAAGTGCTGGGCGTCGATCGCGGAGCCGATCAGCGAGAGATCAAGAGGGCTTACCGACGCCTGGCCCAGAAATTCCATCCGGATCGCAACCCGGATGATGATAGCGCGAGCGGGAAGTTTCGCGAGATCACCGAAGCCTACGAGGTGCTGAACGACAGCGAGAAGCGCGCGGCCTACGATCAGTTCGGTCATGCCGGCGTCGACGGCCAGGCCGGCGGCGGCTTCGGCGGTGCCGGAGCCGGTGGCTTTGGCGACATCTTCGGCGATGTGTTCGGCGATATCTTCGGCGGTGGCGGCGGTCGTCGCCACCCCAATGCGCCCCAGCGGGGCAGCGACCTGCGCTATAACCTCGAGCTCGAGCTCGAGAGCGCCGTTTCGGGTACCAGCGTCGATATTCGCGTGCCGCGCCACGTGGAGTGCGGACGCTGTGACGGTGAGGGCGCCGAACCCGGTTCAAGCAAGGAAACCTGCCCGACCTGTCAGGGCCATGGCCAGGTGCGCATGCAGCAAGGCTTCTTTGCCGTGCAGCAGACCTGTCCCACCTGTCACGGCAGCGGGCAGCACATCAAGGTGCCGTGCCACAAGTGTAACGGCGACGGCCGCGTCCGCGAGACCCGCACCCTGTCGGTGAAGATTCCGGCGGGTGTGGATAGCGGCGATCGCATTCGCCTCAGCGGCGAGGGCGAGGCCGGGATCAACGGCGGACCGCCCGGTGATCTCTACGTTCAGGTGGCGATCAAACCGCACCATATCTTCGAGCGCGACGGACGGCACCTGCAGTGCGAAGTGCCGATCAACTTCGTCGACGCCACCCTGGGGGGCGATCTCGAAGTGCCCACTCTGGATGGCCGGGTCAAGCTCAAGATTCCCGCCGAGACCCAGACCGGCAAGCTGTTCCGGCTCAAGGGCAAGGGCGTGAAACCGGTGCGCGGCGGCCCCGCCGGGGACCTGCTGTGTCGCGTGGTGGTCGAGACCCCGGTCAAGCTCAACGACGAGCAGAAAGACCTGCTGCGCCGCTTCCAGGAAAGCCTGGATGGCAGCAACAGCCACCACTCGCCGAAGAAGACCAGCTTCTTCGACGGCGTGAAGAAGTTCTTCGAAGAGATGAAGCCCTGACCCAGGGCCTTGTCCTTGGAGCACCAACAGAGCCCCGGCATCAAATGATGCAGGGGCTCTGTTGTATGTGGCATGTGGCAGCAGTCAGACCTGCCGATGACTGATCGTATCGGACAGTCTGTTCCTTCCAGTGGCGTTGCCATAACCATCATCTTGTCGTTTTTTAGCTGCAACTTTACCGCAGTAAGCGAATATTGCCTGCAATTGGCTTGTTCGGGCAGCCTGCCTTTTCGTCCGTGTTACTTTTCTGGACGCAGCAAGTGTAACTAAAGGTGGCAAAAATTTACCGAACGGGTCAAGTATCGAAAGAGCAGCATTGAATCTTTGTTTTCATTGGGAAAAAAGATGGCATGACATTTGCGTTGTTATATGTAGGCGGATTGCGGTTATAACGCCGATGGTCCCAAAAGCCGATTGGTATGCTCAGGAGAAAATGTCTTGGGTGGCCGGTCCGGCACGGCTCTAATCCTAATAATGATGAGGGGCTCACAGTGACTGCAAAGACAATATGGCTGTTCTTCTTCGTCGGGTTGTATTGGGCGTACTGCATCTTCTGGGGCATCAAGGGGGCGCTTTCGACCAAGACGGCGAGCGACTACTTTGTCGCCAGCCGTTCGGTGTCGATGTGGGTGTTCATCCTGGCGGCGACGGCAACGTCGTTCTCCGGCTGGACATTCATCGGCCATCCTGGGCTCATCTATATTGATGGGCTGCAGTATGGCTTCGTATCCCTATATGCCATCGCCATCCCCATGTCGGGCATGCTGTTTCTGAAGCGACAGTGGATGGTCGGGCGACGCTGGGGTTTCATTACCCCGGGCGAGATGTACAGCACCTACTTCCAGAGCAACGCCATCGTCTGGCTGGTGGTGGTGGTTGCCACCATCTTCGCGATCCCTTATCTGGGAATCCAGCTGCGTTCATCGGGCTTTCTATTCAACGTTCTCACCGACGGGATGCTGGGCGTCGAGGTCGGCATGTGGGTCCTGTCGCTGGTCATCCTGTTCTACGTGGCCTCGGGCGGCCTGCGCGCGGTGGCCTACGTGGATGCCATGCAGTGTATCCTGCTGCTGTTCGGCATGGTCGCCATCGGTTTCATCGGCATCGCCTACATGGGTTCGTGGAAGGAGTTTACCCAGGCCATTGCTGCCGTCAGCCAGTGGGACCTGGTGACCGGCGGCCAGGCCGATGGCCGACCGGGGCTGACTCCTAGCGGCGCCAGCGGCTATGTGGCGGTGCCGGGCGTGATCCAGTGGGTCAGCGGGGTCAGCCATGCCACCGGCGGCCCGTGGACCGCGGCGATGATCCTGAGCTACATGTTCACCATGGGCGGCATCATGTCCTCGCCGTCGTTCACCATGTGGGCGTTTTCCAACCGCGACCCCAAGCCGTTTGCGCACCAGCAGACCTGGGGATCGCCGGTGGCCGCCGGCCTTGTGATGATGACGCTGCTCGCCGTTCAGGGCATGGCCGGCCACGGCCTGGGCGGCAACCTGGACATGATGGAGGACATCTTCGACCCGCAGTACGAGGAGACGCTCGGCGAGTATCGCGAGCTGTTCCAGTCGCGCGATCACGTCAGCCTGCAGCGCGGCATGATCGCCACCATGAATCCTGACATGTCGCGGGAAGAGGTCGATCGGCTGGTGGATGATGGCCTGGTCGCGCTCCAGGCCGGAGAGAAGCCCCAGGGCTGGGTAGACCTGCGCCGCGATGGCGGCGGCGATGCCGGTCTGGTGCCTCACCTGATGGGCCTGCTGGAGTCCACCGCCCCATGGTTCGTGGCGCTGCTGGCGGTCTGTGCGCTTGCAGCCATGCAGTCCACGGGGGCGGCGTACATGTCGACCACCAGCGGCATCTATACGCGGGATGTACTGCGCCGTTTCATCAAGCCCGATGTCAGCAACAAGACTCAGAAGCAGGTGGGCCGGGTGATCGTTGCCGTGCTGGTGCTGGCCGCCCTGACGGTGGCGACCTACACCACGGATGCGCTGATCCTGCTTGGCGCCACGGCGGTGGCCTGCGGCCTGCAGATGTGGCCGGCGCTGATCGCCATCTGCTACTGGCCATGGTTGACGCGCCAAGGTGTGGTGGCCGGGCTGATCGTCGGTATCTGTGGTGTGCTGTTCACCGACAACATGGGTATCGCGCTGCTCAGCCTGCTGGGCTTCGAAACCCCATGGGGCCGCTGGCCGCTGACGATTCATGCCGGCGGCTGGGGATTAATGTTGAACATGATCGTGACCATTGCTGTTTCCGCAGTGACGCAGAATGAAGCCGCGACCAGGCATCGCATGGTCTTCCACGACTTCCTTCGCAAGTACGCCAGCCTGCCGGAAGAGAAGAAGCGTCTGGTGCCCGTCGGCTGGGCCATTGTGGCGGTCTATTACATCTTCGCCATCGGACCGGGGGCGGTCATCGGCAACTCCCTGTTCGGCGACCCCAATAACCCCGCGACATGGTGGTTCTTTGGCCTGCCGTCGATCTTTCCCTACCAGGTCATCTGGTGGTGCTTCGGGGTGTTCATGATGTACTTCCTGTGCTTCAAGTTGGAGATGAGCACGCCGCCCAGGCAGGAGTTCGAGGTTCTCCACGATGAAGATCTGCCGGGCGCTGAGGCGGGTGAGGACGCTGCCGTGTCAGCGCCGGGGCCAGCGCGATAATGGGATTGATCGGGCGGCGAAGCAGCAGCTCGCCGCCCGTCGTCCCGCAACGCAATCGACAGAGGAGCGGATCTATGCAACCTGTAGTTTTTGCCGCTTATGTGGTCGTGTTCGGCGTGCTGCTCGCGCTGCCCGCCAGCCGGATGATTTTTATCTTCAGCGCGAGGCGGCTGCAGAGAAAACTGGGCGCTGAGCTGTCCAGCGAGGAGGTGACGGGGCAGAAACGCAGAGCGCTGATCATTGCTGTTTTTGTCTGTCTCGTCTTTTCATTGATGTTCAGCATATTCAATGTGGGCATGCCTAGCTATGGATAAGACATCGCAGCGCCTGCTGACGCGCATGACCGTTGCCCTGCTGGTGGTTTCCATCGGCTGGATCGTCTACGGCAGTTTAACCGCCGAGCGTAAAGCGGGGACGGTGTCGATCCTGGCCGGCGACCGCGCCTTTGCCGACGGCAGGTACGAGGTTGCATTGCGCAAGTATG